>Ga0182030_10000179_pt1 | contig 110248 bp, 108 predicted proteins | sample 812S3MmetaG_FD_121299 | JGI IMG/M metagenome (GOLD analysis project Ga0182030, IMG submission 121299) | Permafrost microbial communities from Stordalen Mire, Sweden - 812S3M metaG (Illumina Assembly) | ecosystem: Environmental > Terrestrial > Soil > Wetlands > Permafrost | place: Sweden...
ACCCTTGCCCGCCGCATGTGCTGCCAAGACCTTCCGTCGCAAATCATTATCGTAGGCTCGCGGCATACACTCGCGGAGTCCACCAGAGCGACCTTATAGTAACACTAGAAATGCTCTAGACCGACGGGATTGAATCCAGCCAGGCCATTGCTTCAAGCTGGGCAGCCACGGCATCCTGAATGTCCAGGACCGGATCGACGCGAAACTCAAATGCCGGATAGGTGGAACTCATCTTGTGCATGGCAGCGAAATCGTCCGTCTCGACGAGCATAAAGCCGCCCCAATCGCCCGCTCGCACCAGAAAGTGGTGAACCTTAACGCTTTCTGGAATTTTCCACTCCTTGAACACGGCCATAATCCGCTTTTGTAAGCCCTCGTAATCTGCCGCTGAGCCCATCGAACGTTCGTGCCACGTGATCATGTATTTCATTGCTCGGCTCTTGTGTGCTGAGAAGCCTGTTGGATGTAAGCAGATGAATCGATATTGAGCCAAATCACGGATTGTCGCCAATCCGGAAACTGACATCGCCCCATCACTCTGATCGTCCGCGCCTCCGCCGTAACCTGCGACAGTGCTAGAATTCGCTTCTTATGAAGCGCATGCGGGTTTCGGGTTCCGTAGGAACGGTTGCGTTGATTGCCGTGATGCTCTGGCTTTGCGCGCTGGCCGCGGCCGCCGCCCAGCGCGCCCAGAACAAGGAGCTAGCCAAGCAGATTGACGCCATCCTAGAGCGCCCCGATGTTGCGCGTGGCTTCTGGGGAGTGGAGATCGAGGAACTGGATACCGGCAGCGTCGTTTACTCGCACGATGCCGACCGGCTCTTCACCCCAGCCTCCAACACCAAGCTCTTTACCACGGCGGCCGCGCTCGCACTCATCGGCCCCGACTACCGCTTTCGAACCACCGTCGAGTCCGCAACCGCGCCGGACAAATACGGGCGGCTGAGCGGCGATCTCGTGCTGGTCGGGCGCGGCGACCCCAACTTGAGTGGGCGCACCCTTCCCTTCAACCTGAAAACCGAACGCCCGCTTCCTCCCACCCATGTGCTGGAGCAGATTGCCGATCAAGTAGTCGCGCGCGGCGTGAAGGTGATCGACGGAGACCTGGTCGCCGACGACAGCTTCTTCGCCTATGAGCGCTTCGGCGAAGGATGGTCGCTGGGCGACCTCGTCTGGCAGTCGGGCGCTCCGGTTTCGGCCCTGGCGATCAACGACAATGTGGTGTTCGTGAACATCCTTCCCGGCGAGCGCGCCGGCGAGCGTGCCTTTGTCAGCATCTTGCCCTTTGCCGAGTACTACCACATCGAAAACCGCGTGCTGACCTCTCCTGCGGGGGCCGGGCCGCGCAAGCTCGGCATCCAGCGTGAGCCGGGCTCGAACCACGTTGATATCTGGGGCAACATGCCTCTCGATGATCCGGGTACCAGTGAGGCCCTGGCGGTCGAAGAGCCAGCAGAGTTCTGCGCCCGCTTGTTCTGGGAACTGCTGGCAAAGCGCGGCGTTGTCCTCTACGGACGTACTCGGGCGCACCACTTCGTAACGGCCAGCCTGGGCGCCAATGTCGTCACTGCCAATGCACCCTCGGTTGCTGGTGCGGAAACTCCGCCCGTCTCTCAATCCCCGGTGGTGCTGGCCGAGCATCTTTCCATGCCGCTCGGCCAGGACATACGCGTGACCAATAAGGTGAGCCAGAATCTTCACGCTGAAATGTTGCTGCGCCTGCTGGGACGCGAGAAAGGCTCCAGCGCCTCGGTTGCCGGCGGACTCGAAGTCCTGCGCGGTTTCCTGGCTCAGGCCGCCGTTGGCACCGAGGAGTATGCGTTTTACGACGGCTCCGGATTGTCGCGGCAGAACCTGGTCTCGCCCCACGCGACGGTGAAGTTGTTGCGCTACGCGGCAAAGCAGAGCTGGGGCGCGCAATACCTCGACAGCCTGCCCCTCGCCGGTGTGGATGGAACCCTGGCCGCGCGCTTCAAGGCGCTTCCTGCGGCGGCAATCCTGCGGGCCAAGACCGGTTCGCTCGATCACGTCAATGCGCTTTCCGGATATCTGACCACAGCCCGGGGCCAGCGCCTCGTCATCTCCATCTTCTGCAATAACCACATCCTCGACGGCAAGAAGGCGAGCGATGTCATCGACGAGATTGTGCGCGAAGCCGAGCGGCTTCAAAATTGATGTGCGACCGACCTAGCAGCCCGCGTGAGTGCGGGCGCATTTCTGTGGGGCGAGAACGCCTTCGCTGGAATACTCGACGCGGACGCCGCCAACCTGCAGGACGATGCGCTGAGCACGTTCCAACTCCTCAAACGTGCAGTTTGTGCAAAGGCAGGTGTAGCGCAGAGATTCGCCATCGGAGCGCTCGCTGATGATGGGAATCGCCAAACGAACCGGGGTCTGGCACAGTTCGCAGTTCTTGAGGCCGGAAAGGGCATAGCGAAAGACTCCCCAGGCGCGCAATAGGCTGACGTCGCGGGCTAGCGCGTCGTGGGAGTGCGTCGCATCGTAAAGCAAGCTCCAGTACTCTTGCAGCAAGTCGTGGGCCGCCGAAATTTGAGAGCTTTCCATTTCCGCTACATTGCATCACGATGGGCACGCCGCGACAAGAAAAACACGCCAAAGGTGGGGCACTAAAGTAATCGAATCAGGGCCGATTCACGGCAGCACCAAAGTAATAGAATCAGAGCCGGTCGTACTTGAAAGCCGGTCCGCCTCGCTAATCAACGGCCAATCAATGAATGGAGGTGCTTTCCTTCTGCGCGAATTCGGCCAGATAGGCACGCAACTGGTCACGTACTCGCCGGAACACCGCCAGCCGTTCTGTTTCCGAGCCGTCGAGCGCCGCCGGGTCTTCAAAGCTGTGATGCAGCCTGTTTGCCGAGCCAAAGAACACCGGGCAGGACTCGCGTGCGCTGTCACAAACGGTAATGACGGAATCGAATTTCTGCCCTTCAAAATCTTCGACGGACTTCGAGCGATGACCGGAAATATCAATCCCCAACTCGCGCATGACAGCAATCGCCTCTGGCCGCACCGAGCTGGGCTTCGTGCCCGCGCTCGCCACTTCAAATCGCTCCCCGGCATCGTGCCGTAGCAGTCCTTCCGCCATCTGGCTGCGGGCTGAATTGCCAGTACAGAGAATCAGCACTCGCTTTTTATCGTCCATTCATTTCCTCCGATTGTGAGGGGTAAGATACCACTACCGAAGCAGCCGCTTAGGGTAACGACTGCACCACCGCACCATCCCCAGCTTCGCTTGGTAATTCAAAGTACCTGCGCTGGAAGTAAAACGCGACGTTCACCAGAGCGATCATCACCGGCACTTCGACCAGGGGCCCGATCACAGCCGCGAATGCTGCTCCGGAGTTGATACCGAAGACCGAAACCGCAACTGCAATTGCAAGCTCGAAGTTGTTTGACGCCGCCGTAAAAGCCAGCGTGGTGGTCTTCCTGTATCCGGCTCCGAGCTTCTTTCCCATAAAGAAGGAAACCAGGAACATGATTACGAAGTAGATCAGCAGTGGCACCGCGATTCGCACAACGTCGAGAGGAAGGCGAACAATGTACTCGCCCTTGAGGGAAAACATCACGACGATTGTGAACAGCAGCGCAATCAACGTCAGTGGGCTAACTCTCGGTATGAAGTTACTTTCATACCATTCGCGGCTTTTGACGCGAAGCAGCACGAAGCGCGTCGCCACCCCCGCAAGAAATGGAATGCCAAGGTAGATGAAAACGCTCTTCGCAATTTCTGCGATGGAGACGTTTACGATTGTGCTGTGCAGCCCCAACTTGGCGGGAAGAACCGTGATGAAGATCCAGGCATAGACCGCGTAGAAGAAAACCTGGAAGAGCGAGTTGAAGGCTACCAGTCCGGCGGCGTATTGTGTGTCACCCTTGGCCAGTTCGTTCCACACAATGACCATGGCAATGCATCGCGCCAGTCCGATCATGATCAGTCCCGCCATGTATTCCGGGTACCCGCGCAGGAACACGACTGCCAACACGAACATAAGGATCGGTCCAATGACCCAGTTCTGTACGAGCGAAAGCAGCAGGATGGCTTTGTCGCGGAAGACCAGGTGCAACTCTTCGTACCGCACCTTCGTGAATGGCGGGTACATCATCACGATGAGCCCGATCGCGATTGGAATGGATGTGGTGCCTACGCTGAGACGATTCAGGAATGGAACGATTCCGGGCACGAGCCAGCCGGACACCACGCCAAGCACCATTGCCGCAAAGATCCAGGCCGTCAGATAGCGATCGATAAATCCCAAACCACGAGCCGCCGATTTAGCCACTTTTACAGACTCTCCTCTAAACAACCTAAATGTTTCGCGGAGCTAGCAAACAGCATGAGCTGCCGACATGCAGACACTTTACTTGGGCAGTTTCCAGCCCAAACGAAACGTGATGCCTCCGGGTTACGCGCCGGAGCCCAGAGGTTTTGCCGCGCGAATAAAGGCGCTCATAAATTTCCCTTCAACCTGCGGCGCAATCGCGTCCACATCGACACCCTGCCCGCCCAGGAAGGTCCGCGCGTCTTCTATGTCGTACACGCGGGTCGGCTCGATGTCGATGCCGTCAAAACCCGTAGTGGCGAGCTTGGCGATGTATTGAGATTCATCCAGCGCCCCCGCGATGCAGCCGACCCACAGCAGCATGTTTTGTCGAACGCCATCTGGAATCTCGCCGCGTGTGACCACGTCGGAGACGGCGAAACGGCCTCCCGGCTTCAGCACCCGAAACGCTTCGCGTAACACCTTGTCCTTATCGGCGGACAGGTTGATGACGCAATTGCTGATCACAACATCGACAGAACTATCGGGCAAAGGAATGCGCTCGATTTCACCTTTGAGAAACTCCGCGTTTTCAATCCCTGACTTGCGCTGATTCTCCCGCGCCAGCGCAAGCATTTCATCGGTCATATCGAGCCCGTAGGCTTTTCCGGTGGGGCCGACACGCCGGGCCGAGAGCAGCACATCGATGCCGCCGCCCGAGCCCAGATCAAGCACCGTCTCTCCTGGATTCAGTTGCGCCAACGCCGTGGGATTGCCGCATCCCAGCGATGCCAGTACCGCTTCCTGCGGCAACTCGCCGGTTTGCGCCGCGTCATAGAGATTCGACGTAATTGGATCGCAGCAGCCATTCAGCGCCGCCGACGCGCCGCAGCAGGAGCTTCCGCCCGAATTGACGCGCAACGCCGCCTGCCCGTATTTCTCTTTCACTATGTCCTTGATCTCCATCGATGGTGTCCTCTCACTCTTTCTGTCTCAACAGCACATGCGCGCGATCGCCTGCGGCTTTACCGCCTTGTTGCGGGTGCAGCACTCGGCATACAGGAATCCCAAAAGCTCCTGAAGCGCTTCCGCGTTCGCCGAGTACCAGAGATACGTGCCATCACGTCTAACCTTCACCAGCCCCTCGTTCTTGAGCTTGTCCAGATGGTGCGAGAGCGTGGACGCTGCAATACCGAGATCGTTGCCGATATCGCCCACCACCATGCCCTCCGGATGGGCCGAGAGCAGGACTCGCATAATCCGCAATCGCGGGCCGGTTCCCATCGCGGAAAACATATCTGCAAAGCGAACGACTTCTTCTTCCGTCGGTTTAGCGTTCATTCTATTATTCTATGATAATAGAATAATAGAAGCAAGTCCGTATCGAGCGCCACTGGGTTAGACTGCGGAAACAGACCAAATTTTTATCCGGAGAACAAGCATGCTGACGATTCGCACGGCTCAGCCCGAAGATGTGGGAACGATTCTGAAATTGATCCGGGGGCTGGCCGAATATGAGCACGAGCCGCAGTCGGCCCAGGCCACCGAGGCCGATCTATTGCGTGATGGTTTCGGCGCCCACCCAAAGTTCCACTGTGTGATCGCCGACTGGGAAGGCACACCGGCCGGATTCGCGCTCTACTTCCATAACTACTCCACCTGGAAGGGCCGCTCCGGGATATTTCTCGACGACCTCTTCGTCTATCCTGAATATCGCGGCAAGGGCATTGGAAAAGCGCTGTTGCTGCACGTGGCGCGAACCGCCGTGGCCGAAAATTGCGGACGATATGAGTGGCTGGTGCTGGACTGGAATACGCCAGCCATCGAATTTTACGAAGCCCTGGGCGCTAAGCACATGAAACAGTGGATGCCAATGAGGGTGGAAGGCGAAGCGCTTCTCGCGCTCGCCAAAAAAGGCTGACCGTCCGCACCCTGACCGCTCGCAGCAACGAGCATCTCTCCGCCTTTCAGCGCCATCCTTTCGGCGGCTCGAAGCCCTGCGATTCGGCGTGATGGTGGGAGTCCAGCAGCACGTAAGCCTGCAGCGGGCGGCGGCCTCCGTCGGGATAGAAAAATCGCACGTCGCTGAAGTGCACCAGGTCGGCGTCGGCAGCCGTGCTCACAGAGGCGCTCCGATGCTCGGCTTCGACCAGCGGAAATCGTGCCCACTCGATGTAGAAGCGGCCCAGCGCCGTCTTGCGTGCCGCCTCTGCCGCTTCCGTCGTCTCTGGTTTGTAGTAGCTCTGAGCACGGCTGCCGGGATCGACCTCCGGGCCAAGCGAATTGACCTGCATCGAGATGTAGGCATTGGAGGTTTCGGCGACTCCGGCCCACTGGAATGGGTTCACCATATAGGGAAAGGCGGCGATGCGGGTGGCGGCCTCGCCCTGGTATTCGATGGCGTTGAGAGCCGCCAGCGCACGCCGGTGCTCGAAGTCCCGCACTCCCCACAGAGCCACAATAAAAAGTAACGCCGCAATCGCCGCGCCACGACCGGCAGGGCCGCGTTGACGCGCACCGATCTCCTGGCCAACCAATCCAAAGAGCGATGGCAGCACCAGCGCCGCAAACAGCGCCGCAAGCATCAGCGGCTCAATGATGAAGACAATGTCCCACGCATACCACTGCCGGGAGAAGGGATAAAAAGGCCGGACGCCGTAGTTGTTCGTGAAGTCCAGCAGAATGTGGGAGAGCCCCGCGATGCAGGCGAACAGATATAACCATCCCCAGCGGCGCGCGGGCGCGTCGGGCAGTTTGAGCGCCCGGCGACGATGCTGCCAGAGCGCGTCCACCAGCCAGACGAAGCCGACCACCAACCCCGCCATCACGGGAATTCCAAGAAACGTGTGCGTAATGCCGCGATGCTGGATAAATCCGCAGGCCGAGCCTTTGGCGTAGGCCAGAACGTCAAGGTCGGCGGCTTCGGCGGCCAGAGTCATGGTCACCGTGGCCAGCGCCGTCTTGCGATTAAATCCGGCGCGGGCGAGCGTGGCCCCGGTAAGCAGGTGAGTTACGGGCTCCATGACGTGTCACCCAGGTTGACCATTCAGGTTACAAGGATCGCGCTCAAAGTCAAAGAGGATCTTCGGGTTGCATTGCGCCGGATCGCGCTGCGTCAGGTTGTACTGCGTCTGATTGTGCTGCGGCTGAAGTCTGCGCCTCGGGGGCAACCAGCAGGGTCAACGCGTTGGGGATAATCGAGATTTCGGTGGGCGTCGGCCCCAGCAGTTCGCCATCGGCCTGCACTCGCAGCCGGGGTGCGCCCACAGTGGGGGCCGTACAGGTGACGGACCTGGCGGAGACAAATGAAAAGTCCGCGTCCGGCTTGTCCAGTCCGTGAAAGGGCGCGATGCCGGTGAGCGCCTGCAAGGTATAGCGCAGAATGTGGGCCCGGCTCGGGTTGCGCAGCAACACCAGGCGCAGGTCGGGCGAGAGCAGAGAACTGCCCGGAAGCCAGTGGCGCAGCGGGCCTCCGAAGGAGCGCACTCGCATGGCGACCAACTCCAGCGCCGAGGTCTGGATCGTGTCGCCTTCGCTGGTAATGATCTCCACCGGAAACGGCACAAATGCGTGGCGGAACAGCAGCCGGGCTCCGTGCGAGTAGTAGGCCAGGTATCCGCCCCGCTGTTTCGCCCGGGCGTTGGCGCGGTAGAGCAGCTCGGCGTGAACTCCGACCCCGGCCGCCACGGTGAAAAATCGCGCTCGCCCCGCCGTCTGGATGCGTCCCAGCGAAATCCTCTGCGGAGTGAAGCCGAGGATCTGCGCCGCCGCCCGCTCCGGCCGCGCCGCCAGACCCAGATCGTGCGCCAGCACGTTGCCGGTGCCGAGCGGAATCACGCCCATCATCGCCGTGCTTTCGGCCACTCCTTGCAGCACCTCGAACACCGTCCCATCGCCGCCGCAGGCGAAGACGGCGTCGCAGCCGGCGCTGATGGCCTCTCGCGCCTGCCTGCCCGCCGACTCTCGCGCCTGCGTGGCTTCGACCACCACTTCCACCCCGGCGCAGCGGAAGATCTCCGCAATCCTGCGCATGGTAGCCGTGCGAAACTCCAGGTGCGCGCCAGAGACAGGATTAAACAGCAGCAGGGCTTTATGAAAAACGGGCATCGGGTGGGTCAGGCAGCCTCTCGAAAGTAGCCTATCGAGAGTGGAGTATATCGCAGCCCTTTGACAGCGGCGTTACAGCTTCCGGGCGAGCAGGGAACTCAGCGTCACATCGCAGGCGCCAGGTCGGGCGCGAAGGCCGCTCCGCAGCCGGGCTTCGGCAAGGCTTCCGTCTCCAAGGTTTTCGTTTCCAGACTTTCCGTCTCGCCGTCCCGTTGCGACTCGTCAAAGCGCCGCAGTGCCTCCAGTAGTACCGACTGCGTGCTGTGGGTGATGGTGCGTTGACACTCGATGCGTTCAAAGTCGATCAAAAACTCGCCTTCCGTCCATCCCACAACGGCGTAAACCGCGGCCTCCCCGCTCAGATTGCCGAGCGCCGCATGAACCAGTTGGCCGTTCACGAATTGCATTTCGCTCTGCTGGCCCGCGTGGTGAAGTTCGAGAAGGCAGCTCTTTTGTCCGATGTCGAGGGTCTGCAGCAGGTCCACCACCGACATCTGCGCCAGAGTGCCGCGGACGCTGGTGGAGGCGGCGCCTTCGCGCGCCGCTTTGCTGAGCGTAATGCGGTTGAGCACGCGCTGGATGCGGGTGATCGCATCGTCAAGAAAGAATGGTTTCTCGATGAACTCTTCCACCCAGGGGCTGCAGCCGGCCAAGGGTCCGAAGATATCGGCGCGCGATGCCATCATCAACACGGCCATGCGCGGAAACGAAGTCCGCAGCTTGGCCAGCAGTTCCAGGCCGCTCAAGCCGGGCATCCGGTAATCGGAGATGATCAGATCCGGCGTCTGCTGCTCGGCCCAGCGCGTCGCCTCGGCAGCGCTGCCACAGGCCTGCACTGCGGCCAACGGCGACAGCGATTGCAGCAGCAACTCGCGGATGACCGGATTGTCGTCTACAAGCAGAACATGAGTAATCTGGCCCATAACGTCAACTTCCATTTCGTCAGGATCAGCGCTCCTGCGGGCGCGGTGGACGCTGGTACTCTCCACTCTTGCCCCCGCTCTTGCGCTCCAGTCGTATATAACGGATCTCCATGCCCTTATCTAAAGCCTTACACATGTCATAAATGGTGAGAGCTGCCACCGAGACCGCCGTAAGTGCTTCCATCTCCACCCCCGTACCGGCCGTTGTCGATGCGTGAGAGAGTAGCTCAACGCCATCTTCGCACAGGGAATACGAGATATCTACGAAGCTGAGGGCCACGGGGTGACACATAGGTATCAGCTCCCATGTGCGTTTGGCCGCCTGGATACCGGCGATCCGGGCAACCTCGAAGGGATCGCCCTTGGGATTGCTGGGCAGGGCCGCCAGAACCTGAGAGCTCATCATCACTCGCGCGCTGGCCTCGGCAACCCGAAGCGTGGGCAGTTTGGCCGAAACATCGACCATGGTGGCCCGTCCCGAGGCGTCGTAATGCGAAAGCTTTGGCTGCGGCTTTTGTTGCGACGCCGGAGTCTGGGAAGAAGCGGTCTTGGCGGGTTTGGACTTGGTGGCCATGCGAGATCGGCTCCTGGGGGTTCGAAGGATGCGTTCGGAGGAACTTTCCGAAGAATGCGCTCGGAAGGGGATTGTAAGGGATTTCGGCAGCCGTCGCGAAGGGTGAAGATTTGTTACAGCACTCCCCATGGTGACCGAAGCACTTTTCCCCGGCGTCGGCATCTGCGAGAATCATAGTTGTGAACAACCAAAACTTGCAGGTAGCCGTGGTGGGCGTGGGCTCGTTTGGCCGCAACCATGCCCGAGTCTACAAAGAACTCGCCGTCGAAGGCGTGGAACTGGCCGCCGTGGTGGATGCCGACCTCGCGCGCGCCCAAGCCGTAGCCGCCGAATTCGGCGGGCAGGCATTCGGCTCGGTCAGCCAGATGCTGGCCGCCCTTCCGGCGATCAAGGCCATCAGCGTCGCCGTCCCCACCGTGGCTCATCTGCCCGCCGCGCGCGAGCTGATGGAGCGCGGCGTCGATGTCCTGATCGAGAAGCCGCTGGCCTTTTCCCTCGCCGAGGCCGACGCCCTCATCGCGCTCGCCAAGCAGCACGGGCGGGTAGCCCAAGTCGGTCACCTGGAACGCTTTAATCCCGCCGTACGGGCCACCTGGGCGCTGCTCTCCCGGCCGATGTTCTTCGAGGTGCACCGCCTCAGCGTGTTTACCCCGCGTTCGCTGGATGTGGACGTCGTGCTCGATCTGATGATCCACGACCTAGATATCGTGCTGAAGATGGCCAACTCGCCGGTGCGGGAACTGCGCGCCGTCGGTCTGCCGGTGCTCACCGGCATGGTGGATATAGCCAGTGTCCGCCTTGAGTTCGAGAGCGGCTGCGTCGCCAACTTCACCGCCAGCCGCATCAGCACCGAGCGGGTGCGCAAGCTCAGATTCTTCCAGCCTGCCCAGTACGTCTCGCTGGATTATTCGCGCCGCGATGTGTTTTCCCTCACCGTGAAGCCCACCGCCAGTGGGGTGCCCCAGATTGTGCCTTACAAACCGCAGGTGAGCGCCGAGGAACCGCTCCGCGCCGAACTGAGCAGTTTTCTGCGAGCCGTACGCCAGCGCACAACTCCCGAGGTGACTCTACAGGATGGACGCGCGGCCCTGGCGTTGGCCATCGACATCCAGCAGCAAATGGTCGAGCACCACAAGCGCGCACACCTGGACGAGGTGTCGGCAGCCATGCTCAGAGCCGCTGGTGGGGGCGCGAAGGATGCCGCGAATGAGGTCGCAGATGGGAGTGCACATAACGTTGCGCATCCGGTCGATTAGCCAGATATGATGCTCGAACCGGTGCGAAAATCAGAATTGCGATTCAGAGTTGCGCGAATCGGAGCTACGCTAAAGAAGCTGCTCTAAAGCTGTCCGAATCAGAGCTGCGCTCGTCCGCCGTTGAAGCGGAAAGCTGGATGAGAGCTTGAGCAATGGGCAAAGCCGGCTAGTCCGGTCTGCGGCGGCCCGTCGTCTCATCCAAATGTGTTTTGAGGAGTACGAAGATCGAGTCCCAGGGCAACAATCAGATAGTGCCTCCATCGCTTCCCACGCCGCCCGAGCCTGAGCTTCCGGAGCAGGCAAAGGTGCGCGAAGTGGAGGGGGACGACCATTCCGACTTTCTGCCCCACGTGTTGGCCGAACTCGAGGATGAGTTGGCGCGCTCGCGCAAGCGCGAAGCCTTCTGGATCTCGGTCGTCGTCCACATCGTGATTGTCCTGCTGGTCATCTACTCGCCGCAGTTGCTGCCCGACTGGGCGCAGCCACACCTGCTCCGCGCCGAGGACCTGGCGCGAACCAAGGAACCGACCTACCTGGCATTGCCGCAGGATATGCAGAAGCCTCCTCCGAAGGTCCATTCCGACAAATTGAGCGACAAAAACCGCATCGCTCAGACCACCCATCCACATATCGATCAGAAGACCCTCGATGCCCTTCGCGAGGAGGCGCGCCTGCGCGGAAACCAGAGGCCGCCGGGGCCGCAGGCGGCTCAGCCGATGCCACAGCAGGCCGCGCCGCCGCAGCAACAACCCTCTGGGAACCCGCAATCGGCGACCAACAGCTTCCAGCAGCCCAGAGAGCAGCCCCAGCAGCAGCCCACCGAGAATCCCTTCCGGATGCCCGGCTCGGCCGGAGATGTCATCGCGCAGGCCACCCGAAACGCGCGCCGGGGCCCGGCCTCAGGCGGCGGTGGCACGGGCTACGGAATGGGACCGGTCGACCGCAATGCCGCCATGGGTCCGTTTGATATCCTGAGCGACACCCAAGGCGTGGATTTTGGCCCCTACCTGTCGCGCGTTCTGCAATCGATCAAGTTCAACTGGTACACCCTGATTCCCGAGGAAGCCCGCGCCCCCCTGCTCAAGCATGGCAAAGTCGCAATCCGCTTCCTGATCACGCCCAACGGTAAGGTTGCCGGCATGTTTGTCGAAATGCCCTCGGGAGACGTTCCTCTGGACCGCGCCGCCTATGGAGGAATCACCGCCTCGGACCCGTTCTCGCCCTTGCCGCATGAGTTCCACGGCCCCTACCTGGCGCTCCGCATTACGTTCTTCTACAACCCCTCCACCGGCGAAATGGAGCAATATCAGTAGCAATATCACTAGCTCCCCGCCGCGCCTCGGAGCGACTTGCGTTCGCTTTCGCGTAAAATGACCGCGTGCCACTTCTCAATCGCCAGCCGGAAACTCCCCAGACGCTAGGGCTCTTGATTGTCCTCGGGCTGATTCTGGTCGTCGCGATGCTTCGCTTTTTCCCTTTCTTTCTTCATCAAATATTAGGTGTTCGATGACGCCCGATGAATGCCCGATGAGCGCCGCCCTCTCGCCGCTAGTCGTCGTCGCCGGCCCCACCGCCAGCGGCAAGTCCTCTCTCGCCCTCACCCTCGCGTTGGGCTTTGGCGGCGAGGTCATCAGTTGCGACTCCGTCGCCGTCTATCGCGAGTTTGAGATGGGCACAGCCAAGCCGTCCCGCCAGGAGCGGGCTCTGGTGCCGCACCACCTCATCGACGTGGTCGCTCCCGACGCCTATTTCACCGCTGGCAATTATGCACGGCTGGCGCGCACCGCCGCCCGTGAGATCACCGCCCGCGGACGCCTCCCGATTGTCTGCGGTGGCACCGGACTCTACCTGCGCGCCATGCTCGACGGCCTATTCGCCGGGCCCGAGCGCGACGAACCGCTGCGTGAACGGCTGCGCCGCCGCAAGCGTCCCGCTGCACTCTGGCGTCTGCTGCGCCGCCTCGACCCCGAAGCCGCGGCCCGCATCCACGCCAACGATGAGCCCAAACTGATCCGCGCCATCGAGGTCTGCGCCGCCTCGGTCCGGCCCATGAGCGAGTTGCTGCGCGATGGCCGCGATGCCCTCCAGGGCTACCGCGTGCTGCGCATCGGGCTCAGCCCGCAGCGCAGCGCGCTCTACGACCGCATCAACCGGCGCTGCGCGGAGATGTTCGAGCAGGGCCTGGTCGAGGAGACTCGTGGCCTGCTTGAGCGCTACGGCTCCGAGGTCTTCGCCATGCGCTCTCTGGGTTACCGCCAGGCCGCCGAGCACCTGCGCGGCGAGTGTTCGCTTGCCGAAGCCGTCTCGCGCGTCCAGCAGGGCCATCGCAACTACGCCAAGCGCCAGTTGACTTGGTTTCGGCGGGATACCGAAATGCAATGGCTGGAGACCTTCGGCGCCGAGGCGGCAACCCACGCACAAGAGGCAGTTCGAAAGTTCATTGACCTGCGGGATTTCGACCCGCGCAATCCGGAGTAGCCGCAGCGCCGCACGCCCCACCGTGTATCCTTACTGGGTACATGGCAAGATTGGCCTGGGAGGATGCATGCCCTATATTTACATCGACAAAGTCCTCAACGAATTGCGCGACCAGTTGTTGGCGGCCATGCACAACGCGGTGGAGCGCGAGCTGCGCAACGGCAAGGTGGACGTGAAGAGGCTGTATCGCGCCTTCAATCGGGCCGCCGCCGGACAGTGCTCGAACCCCGTCCACATCTCGGACAAATGCGTGGAAAACTTCGCCGGAAAACCAAAGAAAACTCACGTAGATATCTCGGAAGCGTGACCGGGCCACTCCGCCACCACGTCCCTCGGGTCAAACTCCGCTGAACCTGTTTCCCGCAATTCTGCCCCGCCCGGCATGCGAGCATGAGAGAATCTTGTGCAATGGCAAGCATACAAAAAACGACATCTAAGAAGCATGCGAATAAGAAGCAAACGAACCAACACGGCTTGACCGAGCAGCAAAAGCTTCGCCGTATCGTCGAATCGTTCTCCAAGGTCAGCGTGCTGGTGATGGCCGATCTCATCGCCGACGAATTCATCTCCGGCGAAATCGCACGTGTCTCGCGCGAGGCCCCGGTGCTGATCCTCAAGCATCGCGATCGCAAGCTGATCCCCGGCGGCGGAGCCAATGCGGTGATGAATCTCGCCGCGCTGGGCGTAACCGCGCTGCCCGTCGGACTGGTCGGCGATGACGAAGCCGGCAAGGCGTAGCTGCAAATCTTCCGCAAGAGCAAAATCTCGGTCAGCGGAATTTCCAAACTCAAGAATTACGTGACCACCACCAAGACCCGTGTTCTAGCCTATTCCGCGCACTCTTCGCGCCAGCAGGTGGTGCGCATCGACCGCGAGTGCGAGATCCTGAAGGACACTCATCCCGCGCTGGTCGAGCTGGTAGCTTCGGCGCGCGAGTACGCCCCCGCGGCCGACGCCGTCCTGCTCAGCGATTACGGCTACGGCGCGGTCTCGCCCCGCCTCTTCAATTTTGTCCGTGCCAGGGGCGTGCTCGGCGACACTCCGGTCGCACTTGACAGCCGCTATCGCCTGTTGGACTACGAAGGCGTAACCACGGCCACCCCCAATGAAGGAGAAGTGGAGGAGGCGCTGCGTACCAAGATCGGCGACGATCGCGCAATGCTCCTCGAAGCTGGTGCCGCCCTCATCCGTCAGATGAAACTCGAGTCCCTGGTCATCACCCGCGGCGGAGATGGCATGACGATCTTTGAGAAAAGAAAAGCGCCGCTGGAGATTCCGGTCTTCGGTCCCAACCAGGTGGTGGACGTTACCGGCGCCGGCGACACCGTGATCGCCACCTTCACTGCCGCCCTGGCGGCCGGTGCCGACCCTGCCAGCGCGGCCCGCCTGGCAAATTACGCCGGCGGCATCGTCGTCATGAAGCGCGGCACCGCAACCGTAAGCCGCGACGAACTTCTGGCGGCCTTGGAGTAATAGAAAGGTGTACGCGGGTGGCCCACATCCGCCGCGTTCTTTGCGGCTAAGGTGGGATGGCCGGACTACCACCCCTAAAGCCGCCTTAAGCCATCGCAAGCTGGGAGCAATATCGTGGGACGAATCGTTGAGCGCGGAGAGTTGGCCCAGGTGGTCGCCGGTTGGCGGGCGGAGGGTCAGACCGTGACCCTCGCCAACGGCTGCTTCGATCTCCTCCACGTCGGCCATGTGCGCTACTTGCGCGGAGCCCGGGCGCTGGGCGGAAAGCTCGTCGTCGCCATCAACTCGGACCAGAGCGTGCGCCGCCTAAAAGGGCCGGGCCGTCCGGCCATGCCCGAGTTGGAGCGCGCTGAAATCATCTCCGCTCTCGAGTGCGTGGACGCCGTCGTGATCTTCGACGAGCCCGATGTTCGCGCCCTGATTCGCGAGATCAAGCCCAACATCCAGGTGAAGGGAACCGATTACACCCGTGACAACGTGCCCGAGCGCGATGAGGTCATCGCCTACGGCGGGCGCGTCGAGATCGTCGGCGATCCCAAAGACCACTCCACCACCGAACTGTTGGGAAGAATAGGAAAATAACTTTCATGAGGCCGGAACTTCCAGATTTCACGGCGCGGCAATGGAGTCTCTTCGGACTCCGTTTCTGTCTGGATCGAGTTTGCCAGTAATGTCTGCCCATTCCAAGCATGCCCATTCCAACGTAACGCCCAAGGCGCTGGTCGTGCGCCTGGGTGCGATGGGCGATGTGCTGCACGCTCTGCCTGCCGTGGCCATGCTGCGCCGCGCCTTGCCGGAGGCGCGCATTGGCTGGGTCGTCGAACTCCGTTGGCGCGAGTTGTTGTGCGCCCCAGAGGTCGAGTTGGCAGGCTCGCGCGGCGCCGGACGTCCGTTGGTCGACGAAGTGCATCTGGTCGATACCCGTGGCTGGCGTAAACACATTCTCGGTCAGGAGACCCGGCGCGAGTTTCAGGCCGCCATCCGAGGCATGCAGGCGCGGCAATATGACGCAGCTCTCGATCTCCAGGGCGCCATCAAGTCGGCGGTGATCGCAAAGCTCTCCGGAGCGCGCACCACTCTCGGCTTCCGCAAGCCGCGCGAGCGCCTGGCCCGCTGGCTGTACGACTCCCAGGTGGAGGGCCGGCCCGCCCATGTGATCGAGCAGAACCTGGAACTGGTGCAGATCTGGTTGGAGCAGATCGGCCTCGCGCGCGCCACTTCGACTCTGCATCCGGGCACCGCCCTGCTGCCGCGCGACAAAGCCAGTGAAGCTCGCCTGGAAGCCACCCTGCAATCCAAGGGCTTGGCGCGTTCGCCCATCGCGATTCTCAATCCCGGTGCGGGCTGGGGTGCCAAGCAGTGGGCTCCGGAGCGGTACGGAGAGCTGGCTTCGCGGCTCGCCTTACGCGGTCTGCGCCCGGTCATCAACTACGGTCCCGGCGAAGAGAGTCTGGCGCGCCTAGCCGTAGCCGCCAGCGGCGGCAGCGCGGTGGCGCTGTTCAGCTCTCTCAGTGAACTCATGGCCTTGGCTCGTCGTGGGCAGCTCTTCATCGGCGGAGACACCGGGCCAATGCACCTGGCGGCCCTGCTCGGGGTGAAAACCGTTGCCCTCTTCGGCCCCACCGATCCCGCCCGAAACGGCCCCTACTGGGCGGGCACCCGAGTCCTGCGCGATTCGGCAAGCATCACCAGCTATAGCCACAAGCGCGCCACCGACGCCGGACTCGATAAGATCACCGTCGCCCGCGTCATGGCTGAGGTTGACGCTCTGCTGGACTGATCTCTCGCTTTCAAATAGCGCCCTTTCAATGACGCTCTCCCAATCTCGCCTCCGCAATTCACACCCTCCGCCACACTCCTTCTTCGCCAATGCCGTAGAATACAGAAGCAACTCCGCGCAAAGGCTCGTGCAATGGACTGGGGACGTGTCGCCAAGAGAATTCGTGTGCCGCTGGGATTCCTGTTTGCGGCGTTTTTCCTCTGGCGGGCGCGCCCCGAATGGTGGTCGCTCGCAATCGGATCGGCCATCGCTCTTGCCGGGGTCTGGGTTCGGGCCATCTCCAGCGGTCATGTCAAGAAGAATGAGGAACTCGCAACCACCGGCCCTTATGCCTACACACGCAACCCCCTATATTTTGGATCAATCGTAATTGCCGGAGGTTTTGCCCTTGCCGCGCTGCGCTGGGAGATTGCGCTGGCTCTGGTCATCATGTTCGCGGCCATCTACATTCCGGTGATTCGCGGCGAAGAGCGCTTCCTGAGCGAGCACTTCGCCAACTACGCCCAGTACCGCGCCCAAGTGCCCAGGCTGCTGCCCAGACTAAGCGCAGGCAGCCAAGGACGCTCCCGCTTCTCGCGCGAGCTTTATTGGAAACATCGTGAATACAACGCCCTGCTCGGCACCCTCGCGGTCATTGCCGCCCTGGTCGCCCTCAAAGTAGCAAGGCCTATTTGGATGGCACGCTAGCGGATGCGAAATTTGAAGCGAATACTGCTCCTGACCCTTGCCGCCACGCTGGCCCCCATGGCGCTGCCCTCGATCCTGATCGCGCAGCAGGCCTCGATCTCCGCCGTACCCAAAGCGTCGATCCAGCCCGCCAGCGAGGCCTATCGATTCCCCAACAACCAGACCCTGCACTATGAAGCCGAGTGGCGGCTATGGAAGGCCGGTACGGGAACCCTCAAGATCGAGCCCAATGGCGAATTTCAGCACGTCACCGGAACCGCCGAAGCCGCCGGAGCCGTCGCTCTCCTCTATCGCGTGCAGGACCGCATAGAGTCATACTTTGACCGCACAACCCTCTGCTCGCAACGCATCCTGAAGCACTCCGAGGAGGGCTTGCACCGGCGCGAAACAACCCTCCGCTTTGACGCCGCGCCCGGCAAGAGCGTGCTCGATGAGCGCAACCTCCGCAGCGGCGAGACCAAGCATCAGGAGACCGACTCGCCCGCCTGCGTCACCGACGTGCTTTCCGGAATCTACTACCTCGGCGCACAGCGCCTGGAGCCGGGGGCTGCCCTGCTCTTTCCCGTCAATGACGGCGGCAAAAGCTTCGACGTGACCGCCTTCGTCGAGGGCCGCGAAGAGGTCAAGACCGATGCCGGAACCTTCCGCACCGTGCGCGTGGCCGTCTACTCCGACGCGGGAGCCCTGAAGGGGCGCGGAAAGATCTGGATCTGGTACACCGACGACGCCTCGCATCTGCCCGTGCAAATGCGCTCTCGCCTCTTCTGGGGAACCCTCACCCTGCGCCTGACGAGTCTGGAGACGACCCGTTCGGAGAAATAGCTCCGGCCGGGCCCGCCACACTCGTCCCCGCCGTCCTCTCATTGCAACCGGAAGCGTTCGCGCATCAGGCGCTGGAAGCGCGGGCGGTACAGCAGGTCGTAGGCCAGTTCCTTGCCCGGAAACATCGCCAGAGCCGCCGTGCGCGAGTCGGCGACCATCTGCGAGGCTTCCTCAACCGTAAGCTTGGGGTCCTGCGCGATCACCTGCATCACCAGACTCATCATCAGTTGAAGGCGACGGATGCGGCGCATTTCGTCCAGTTGTTCGGCGGAATCGGCTTTGTTCTGTTCCATGCAATCCTCCTCGCTCCGTCATGTCTGCTTAGTTCGATGACGCCATCGGCCGCGCGGTCACGGAAAAATCATCGCCGCCGCTCCCATTCTCTAGCATTGACCTTGAACTCAGCCGGTATTACCCTCATCAGTTCGCATCCAAGCGTAAGAGGAGACATTTATGCCGGAGACTTTAAGAGAAGAGCCGAACGAGGCGCTGGTCGTCATCTTTGAGAGCGAGCAGGAATCCGAGGCCATGGTGGTGCAGAGCCTGCTCGAGTCCGCGGGCATCGAGGTACTGATGACCAACTTTGACGCTCCGCAGGATATCCTCCCCGGTGTCGGAGGCGTGAAGCTCCAAGTCCGCGAAGATCAAGTCGAAGAATCCCGCGCCATCCTGGCCCAATACCAAAACAAAGGCCTCACAGAATCCGAAGCCGAGGGATAACTCGCCCCTTACAGCTGCCAAAGGCGCATCCGCAGAGGTGCGCCTTTGCAATCGATGGGCCCGACGACTCGGAACTTGAAGGTTTCGGTCAATGCAACGGCGTTTGTCAGGACATATATCGGGCTGTGTCGAGTAGCGGGGACGCTCTGCCTTCGGATGTGTAGAATCGACAGTTGAACCTATACAATCGCGGCGGGGGCGAATGAGCGTCGAAATCACGGACTTCGCAGATGTTCACCAGAGACTGTCAGAGCTCGGGCTTCCGAATGCAAGCGGGCTAACCCTTTTACCAGCGAACCTGACTTCGGCATCAAGCTGCGAGGACTTGCTGCAGGCATCCGAGGCCGCTACAGTCAGGAGCCTATTTAGGTCAGCCGGTTTGGAGTTTTCAGAACTGCCCGATCGTGCCCATCGAATTCGGTACATACAGAACAACGCGGCAGACTGGGTCGGACCAACAATCCTTGTCGCTGGTTCTCTTTGGTCGCAAAACCCTCTTGTTATTTCTGTGGCGCTGAGTGTCATCGGCAATTATCTCACCGACATCTTCAAAGGCATGAAACAGCCCAGCGCAAAGCTTGACTTCATTGTTGAAAAGACAAAGGACGGCACCTACAAACGCCTCACATACGAAGGCGATGCTGATGGGATCGTTGCGCTTGAGGAAGTCCTCAGAGGTTTGGCAAATGAATAGATGCGAGTCCGAATTCGTAAAAACCGTCAATGCAGTGATCGAGGAAGGTGAACGGCTTCACTGGATTGCGAGGGATAGTGAGTTGCAGCGGAGAGCCTGTGCGCGACTTCAAGATAAGGTCGCAGAGATTCTCAAGGAAAAGCACCGTGCGGTACAAGAGCAACACGAGGATTACGCGAACTGCCTTCTTGGATGCCAGTGCGCAGCTCGTGCCGTGCATGCCGAGTTGCGCATGTGGCTTTGGCTAAAAGATGAACATCCGGACAATGCGTGGAACGAACTTGTCAATGCCCAAAGCCTAATTCGGTGCGCAATAAAGGCGCACAAGGGGTTTTCACACTTGGCACCGCATATAGAACGCCTGCAGTTGATTGAGCAAGTCATATTTCCACAACAGGTATTTGTCAGTGCTGGAGTGACCGTTCAGAAGCAAAGTTGTTCCATTTGCGGCGAAGAGTATGGCGAATGCGAACATTTGGCCGGGAAACCCTATATGGGGGAGTTCTGCTCGATCGTCGCCGAAGACTTAAAAGGCAACCACGTCGCAATAGTGGACAGGCCTGCCGACAAGCGATGTCGCATCACGCACTATGAAACCGAAGAAGGCGTTCGAAACCGGATGACGCTGAAGATAGAGGGGCCGCGCTCGGAGGACTGGGACTCAGACGGGGGGCTTCGTACGAAAGCGATCATCATGATTGCAGACAAGCCATACGAAGTGAACCCAACCGACCTGCTCAAACAGCAGGAATCCTGAGCAGCGTAACGCATATCAATCACGTTTCTGTGTAATACCGGGGTTGATACGCAGATCACGCGGCTCACAACGTGAGTTGTATCATTCCTTTTTCCACCCTGTTGGAAGATAGGTCCTCGCAAGTCGGCTTGTGCAAGGTTTCCAACAGCTCTGCGCTGTTCCAGACAGGTGACGGGCTAACCGGAGACTGCTCGCCCCGCGCCTCACCTACCGCGCCACGCTCGCCCGCACCCCCTCGGCATCCACATAAAACGTCACCGGCCCGAACCAATCCGTCCGATAGGTCTTCGCCCCGTGCTCCGCCAGCCGCTCGATCACCTCCGGCCGCGGATGCCGAAACGGATTTCGTATTCCCGACGAAATCACCGCATACTCGGGCCGCACTGCATCCAGAAATTCCTCGCACGACGAAGTATCCGACCCATGGTGCGCCACCTTGAGCAAGTCGGCGTGCAGCGACTGATGATGCTCCGCCGCTTCTTCCACCAGCATTTTCTCGATGCGCTTGTGAATGTCACCCACCAGCAGTGCGCTGTGCCCCGCATAGGTCAGGCGCAGAACCATTGAAGCATCGTCTTGTCCGCGCGGCTTCAGCTCCCACCCCAGTGGCGGTGAGAGCACCTCGAAGTGCACTCCGTCGAAGTCGAACGCCTCTCCCTCGTGCCGCTCGATGCGGCGAACCTGCAAACCGTCGGCTGCCGCAAACAGCGCTCCCACCTCGTGCGAGGGATAGTTAGGCGCGTACCACAATTCACCCGGATGGAAGTTGCGCAGGATCGCCGTCATCCCGCCGATGTGGTCCGAGTGGCTGTGGCTGAAGGCGACCGCGTCCAGATGGCTCAGCCCGCGCTGCCACAGATACGGCGAAACCACGTCCTCGCCGATGTCCAGCTCGCTGTGGCTCATCCCAAGCAGCCCGCCCGAGTCCAGCAGCAGCGTGCGCCCGTTCGGCGTGACCAGCAAGAACGAGTCGCCCTGTCCTATGTCGATGGCGGTAATTTCCAGCTCGTGCGCCTGATGCTCAAAGCGGCGCGGATGCGCGAACACCAACCACGCCGACCCCGCCAGCAGCGCCAGCGAAGCCACCGCCAGCACCCGGTGCCGCAGCGCCAGCAGCAGCGCCAGCGCATACGCCACCGCAACCGCCGCGATGGCCCCCAGCGCCGGCATCGCCACTCTCAGCTCTCGCGCCTGTGCTCCTCCCGACCAGTGAACCGCAAGTAGAATTCCTTGCAATGCAAGACGCGCCGCCAGCGCAAACGGCATGGCCATCCAGTGCGCAACGTAGGAAAGCGCCACCGCCAGCATCGAGGCCGGCATCAGCAGGCTCGTCAGCGGAAGCACCGCCATGTTGGCCCACAGCGCGTGAGCGTTCACCCGGTGAAAGTACCAGACCGTCGGCAAAATAATCGCCGCCTGCATCAGTGCCGAGAGCATGGCCAGCTCCGCAATCGCAAGCGACAGATAAATCAGCGCCGGTGTTAGCCAACGCGCCAGCCGCTCTCCGATCAACTGCCCCAGGCTCTCCGAGATGGCGCGAACATCCAGGCGGAACTGCGCCTGCTTCGGCCTCAAGGTCAGGTCGCGCCGCTTGTCGTCAATGCCGTCGAGAGCTTCGCGAACCGGTGTGGTCGTCCGCCGGAAGAGCGGCACGCCCAGCCCCGCAATCGTGAGCACGGCAAGAAACGTAAGTTGAAAGCTGGGATCGAACAGCTCCTCTGGGTTGCATACCAGCAGCGCCAGCGCTGCCAGTGAAACCGTGTTCAGTGGAGCGCGATCCCGATTGAGCAGCGCCGCAATCTGATACGCAACGATCATCAGCACCGAGCGCAGAATCGGCGCGCCCAACTCGGTCAGCCACGCGTAGCTACAGGTAAGCACAATCGCCGCCACGATCGCATACTCCCTGGGCAGGCGCAGCCAGCGCATCAGCCACAGCAGAAACACGGCAAAGATCGCCACGTTCATCCCGCTGACCACCAGCAGGTGAAAGGTTCCGCTGCGTTGGAATTCCAGCCGCTGCGCGTGCCCCACCAGTCCGCGCTCTCCCAGCACCATCGCCTGGAACAGCCCCGCATAAGGCGCGGGCCACAGCCGCTCCATCTGTTCCAGCACAGAGCGCCGGATGCGGCAACGCACGCGCTCCACGCGGCTGCCGCCCAGCCCGGGAAGCAGATCGATACTTGTCGATTTAGCCGAGCCCAGCGCCGCCACTCCCTGCCCGCGCAGCCAGCCCACGTAATCCATGTTTCCCGGATTGCGGAAATTCGTCGGCGGGCGAAGTTTGGCGCGAAGCCGCAGCCGCTGTCCGTAGTCGAAGACCGGCGGGGCCGCCGCATCTTCCACTCCATCCTCTTCGGCTTCCGGTGTAGAATCCCATGCAAACTTGGAGCGCGCGCCCGGCACGTAGAGGTTCAGGCGCACCGTGCCTGTCACCGCACGCGGCGCATTGCCATCGAACTGCGCTTCCTCCACCGCAAGGTCAAGCGACTCGTGAGGATCGCGACCGCTCCGCACTGAACCCGCGCGCGCCACATATCCGGTCAGCGTCACTTCTTCGCCGCTCGCCCCGCCGTTAGCAAAGTTCAGCACGGTTGCCACCGGCGACGGACGCGACTGATGCGCGGCGGTGAACAAAGCTCCCGCCGGAAGAAACGCCAGCACCGTTGCGCTGTATGCCAGCACCGCGCGCCGCCTCCCATGGGCAAAGCGCAGCGCCAGCCCGGAGCACAGCGCCAAGGCTATGGTGCAAATAAAGTAAAGCGTGGCAGGTTTGTAGCAGTAGCTCTGGAGAAGAATGCCCCCCGAAAACGCAATCGTGGCCGCAAACAGTGGAGCAGCAGGGGGACGGCGGGGAGTCTCCGGGTTGGTAGGCGCGTCGGCCATCGGTCAAGCGTCGCTTGCAGACCGGGCTTCCGCTTCTCCGCCCCGAACGCTGCGGAGAAGCGGAAGCCCGATTTATTTTTGAAATTCCTGTGCTTCTGCCTACAACCTTGCCCGGCTACTTACAGTTTGTCCAGCGATTCTTTCCCGATTACCGGATTCCAGGGAATCATTTCGTAGCTGGCGATATTCTTTTTGAAAAACGGATCTCCGTCGCGCAACTCGGTCAGCTCTTGCTGCACGTTGTCATCGGCAACGCGCACCAGAATTACTCCTCCCGTGCGTGGGTCCATGGGGCCGGACGCGATCAGCGTCCCCTCTGCCTTCAACTCGCGCAGATAGGTGCGGTGTTCCTCTGTGACCTTGGCGACTTCCTCCATCGGAAGCCGGTAACGAATCAAAATCAGTGCGTACATTGATTTCCTAAACTCCTTTTGTTCTTCCACCCGCTCTCAGCGAGCCAGATGGAGAATGGTTTCCATGTGATAGGTCTGCGGAAACAGATCCACAAGATGGGCTGCTTCGACGCGATATCCGGCCCCCAGCAGCGTCACCAGGTCGCGCGACAGCGTGGCCGGATCGCAGGAAACGTACGCAATGCGCGGAATCGAAAGCCCCGCCAGTGACTTCGCCGCCCGCTCGCCCAGTCCCGCGCGCGGCGGATCGACAATCGCGAAATCCCAGCGCCCCCGCGCCGCGTTCAGGTAGTCCTCGGTGGTGCTGTGCACCGCCTGAATATGCGGAACCGCTGCGTTGGCCGCCAGATCGTCATATGAGTTCTGCCCAATTTCGATGGAAGTGATGCGCTCAAAATGGCGCGACATCGGAAGCGTGAACAGTCCCACTCCGGCATACAGGTCGAGCGCGGCGCGTCCGCTGCGATTGGCCGTTACCAGCTCCACCAGCTTCGCGGCCAGAAAGCGGTTGGTCTGGAAAAACGATCCCGCCGAGACCCGGTAGCTGTGGCTGCCCACGACGTAAGTCATGCTCGCGGACCCCTCAATGTAGGGAGCCCCGGCGCGGCTTAGCCGGCGCGAAACTTCGATGTTGCCGTCTTCCAAATCGCCCTCGGCGGCTCCACTGGCTACCGCCCCGCTGGCAAACACCGCAACCCCAACAATCTCCGGCACTCGCTCCCGCAGAAGCTTGGCAAACTTCGCCAGCAACACCGGCGTCGTCGCGTGATGGATCAACAGCTCCACCAGCAGCTCGCTGTCATTGTGGTTGGCAAAGAACTGAACTTCGCGCAAGGACGGATAGCTCGCCGCCTCTGGCGCCAGCTCCCAGAGTGCGGCAATGGCTCGGTTAATCAGCGGCGAGTTGATCGCGCAGTGGCGCACCGGCTCCAACTCGTGCGAGCTGTGACGGTAGTAGCCGAGCGCAAACTCTGGTTCCACCACGACCTTCATCCGCGTGCGGTTGCGGAAGCCATACGCCTCGCCGGAGTGTACTTCGATATACGGCAGCGCAATTTTGGCGCCGCGCAAAATCGTCTCCTGCAGAATCTGCCGCTTGTCTTCCAGTTGCGCCGTGTAGTCGGAGTGCTGGTAGTGGCAGCCGCCGCACACGCCAAAGTGTGGGCAGGGCGGCACAACCCGCGCCGTCGAAGGCGTCAATACCTCCACCAGCGAGGCGCGCATGAAGCCCTTCCGCTCTTCCACCACCGTGGCTTCCACCACTTCTCCGGCAAGTACATAGGGGACGAAGACGGTTTTACCGCGCCGTTCGTCGCCGCTGGCGGGGATGCGGGCGAGCCCGTCTCCGCCGTAGATGAGTTTTTCTATAGTGAACTGCACTCTATGAGGATAACGGGTTGTGACCGTAGGGGAAAGAAATCATTCCGAATTCCAGAGATGGCCACCGCCGGGGGCCCACATCCGCCAAGCGCGGTAATGAGTGCGACAAGCCAGAGTGCCCCTTCATCGCACTTTCGGCACTTTCTTCCCCCGCTCTGATTTGGCACAATGTATCTCATGAGCGATCCCAATCTGCCGCACGGCCAACTGCCGCCCATTCCCGACGGCTGCGGGATCATGCCCATCGCCGAGAACCGCATCGCTCGCGGGCCCCACCCTGAACTGCTCGACGTTCTGCCCGAATGCTACGCCCCGCTCGGCTCCGTCGCCGCCTCCGCGCCGCCCGTATTAAACGACGCGCTGGAGCAGACCTATCGCCGCGTTCTCTCCCGCGCCCTTGCCCTGGCGGCCTGCGCCCTGCTACTCATCGCCGCCCTCGCCGCATCTCGTGCCGCTGTCCCAGGCACTTCCGTTAACGATACTTTTCTGCCGCCGATCGTTACCGCTCAACTCATCTTCCGCCTCATCCTGCTCATTCAAGTACTGTTCACCAGCTTTTGCAGCCGTTACGTCGAGAAGCTCTCCATTGCTCCGGCGGCGCTATTCTTGTTCGTCTATGCCGCCTTCTGCGCCCTGGAGTTCTCCGCCCTTCTGCCGCCCGCGCCTCTGGCCGCAGCCTTCCTCTGTGCCGGGCTCATGTATGCCGTCACCGCGCTCTGGGGATTCATCCGCCGCAGCGATCTTGCCCGCCCCAGCACCGGCCTCTTCATGATCCTGGCCGGAGGCGTGATCCTGGTCGCCGTCAACCGCCTGCTCCACACCACAAACCTCTCCTGGTCGCTAAGTTCGGTGGCCGTCGTCGTCTTCGCCGGACTCACCTCGTACTACGCCCAGCAGATTCGCGATTTTTATCAGGATTTCGACGATGACAACGCCGAAGGCTGGAAGGCTTCGGTGCTCGGAGCCCTCCTCCTGCTCGTCAATTCGGTAAATGTCTATCTACTGGTGGCCACCTTCCTCCCCCGCTTCCTGGACGACGAAGGCGAGGGCAGCCGCAAGTCGCGAAGCTAGTCGCGCCCCTTCGCGTGGCCCACATCCGCCTTCTGTTGACGAATGTGGGGACCGAGTGTTCGTATCCGGGAATCTCCGTTCGCCTCTTTGCCCGGTCTAGCCCGGCGCTCGCTCTCCCGCATCTCACTTTTTGTGGAACTAACACCCTGCCTGTCGGTAATACTGGTAGGACTTCAGGTTGTCCGCAATGCCGTGAGTTCGATGCCGTTGAGTGACACTCTTTCGGAGCCCCAACTCCTCCGTCTCGCCGTCTCTGGAGACGAGGAGGCTTTTGCTGCGCTTTACGAAAGGTTCAAATCCAATGTGTACCGATTTGCTTTGCACATGAACGGCTCGGTTTCACTCGCCGAAGACATCACCCAGGACGCCTTCATCACGCTGGTGGAGGAGGGTGACAAGTTCGACGAGTCCAAGGGGCAAGTGCTCTCATTTCTTCTCGGCATCGCGCGCAACTTTGTCCGCCGCGCCCATCGTTCCCAGTTCCGCAACGAGCCCCTGGCCACCGAGAACGAAGAGGGTGAGGAAGTTGAACTTGCACTGGAGAGTGGGCATGACACCATCGCTGAAGTACTTCGTGGCGAAACCGTCGAACTGGTCCGCGAAGCCGTCCAGTCCCTGCCCCCGCACTACCGCGAAGTGGTTGTTCTCTGCGATCTGTGTGAAATGTCCTACGCCCAAGCGAGTGCCCAACTCGATTGCAACCTGGGAACGGTTCGTTCCCGGCTCAATCGCGCGCATAACCTGCTCGCGAAAAAACTCGAAACACGTATCCAGCCCTCGGGCAAACAGGCTGGCGGAATCATTCAAGGGTGTTTGCTATGAGATGTAACGATTTTGACGCTCACATCGACGAAATGCTCTCCGGCATTCTTCATCCGGACGCCAACCAGCACATGCGCCAGTGCGAACGCTGTACCTCGCACTTCCGCGCCCGCGCCACGGTGCAGAATGGCCTTCGCCAACTGGCTTCGGCCGCGCTGCCGGGCCCCTCGCACGCCACCGATCGCGCCGTCATGGATTCGTACCGCCGCCTTCAGCAGCGCCGTGCCGCTGCCGGACGTTCGGCGCCGGCCTCTGCCCCGGCTGCGCAAAGTCCGCGCCTGTTGACCTTTCCCAGCCGTGGCCCCGCTCCGGCCAGGGGCTCGCGTAAGTGGCTGACCCACGCTGCCGCCGCTGCCGTACTCCTCGCGGCGATGGGCTCGGCGGTCCATCTCTGGCACGGTGTCCCCACGGTGAATGCGCCCAGCGTTGCCAGCGCGCCCACCGCGTCGGCTCCGCCGCAATCCGCGTCCACCGCTGCTCCGCGCCATTCCGCCGTGGCCGCCAACTTGACGGCGCGCCGATTGTTGCAGCGCCCGGCCCAGCTTTTGTCGCAGCCCAACGATTCTCAATTGAACGCCGCCTCTCCCTCTGAAGCAGCGGCGCTCCTGCCCGCGTCCTCCAACTCGCCCGCACTCGTCGCCGAGGACGTGAGCCACGGTGCCACGGCCCCGGCGCAAGCCAATGCTGCTCCGGTCATGCATCTTGCCTCTTCGGGAGCAATCAGCAACACTGCCGGAGCAGCCGGCAACACGGCTCAGTCGGCCAGTTCAACCTGGCCAGGGTACTCCAATCTGATGTACTGCGATCCCATGGTCTGTTCCGGACCGATGCAGGTGGTGCATATCAAGGTTCCGGTTGGGCAGGTCAAGCCCAACTCCGGTCAGACCGTGGGCAATGACTTTGTCAATGCTGAGGTTGTCGTCGGACCCGACGGCGTGGCCCGCGCCATCCGGGTGGCAAACTAGGCCGTGAACCGGGCTTGCGATTTGTACGGGTGGCCCGCATCCGCCTTCTGTTGGCGAATGTGGGGTCGCGATAATGTTGGGGTTTGATGTGCGAATTATTGATGTGCGAATTAATGTTGCGAACAATGCCGGGAACGGCCTCGCCGATCGCTGCCGCCGTGAAAGGATCTACCCATTAGAATCCGTGTGGTGCGAATGAGTCAGGGGTTACACGTGATACGCCGTCGATGGATCAGCGCTGCTGCGCTTTCGCTTGCAGTGGTTTTGCTCGCCTGGCCGACGCAATCTGTAGCCCAGTCCGCACCCCAAGCTTCGGCTGCTCCCACCTCCGACGATAGTGTTCCGCCCATTACCGTGCAGATCGCGCCTCCCCCGATTTCCATCTCGTCGGGAATGTTTGGTGTCTCCAGTCCCCTCGGCGCGCAGTCGGCTCCAGGCAAGCCAATATACGCCGAATTCACCACCGAGCATCACCAGAGCTTTACCGACGGCAACCGTATCTCCCGCTCCACCTTTTCCAGCATCCATCGCGATGCTCAGGGCCGCATCCGCCGCGAGTCCGAGCTCTCCATGCCTGGTCTGCCGGCGGGAATCGCCGCCGCCACCTTCATTACTATCGTCGACCATCAGCTTGGCTACAGCTACGTCCTCAATCCCCAGGAGATGGTCGCCCATCGCTACCAGTTGAACGCCGCCGGGCCTTCCTACGTTGCTCGCCTCAACGCCCAGGCCGCCGGCAGCGCGCTGCTGTCGGCCGATCCCAAGCCGCCCGCCGCCGCTGCCGCAAATTCGGCGACTTCCCCCGATTCCGCTACGCAATGGCGGCCGCACTCCTTTTCCTCCCGCAACATCCGTCCCGCGATGGATGGCGGTCCAGGAGCTGAGGAGTCAGTCCCCACCATGCGCATCGATCAGCCTTTTCTCGCCGCTCCCAACCCTGTGCGCACCGAAAATCTCGGCGAGCAGATCATCCTTGGCTTCCGCGCCCGCGGCATTCGCGTCATCACCACCCTGCCCGCCGGACAGATCGGCAATGACCGCCCCATCGACATCGTCAGCGAGCAGTGGTTTTCCCCCGATCTCGAACTGGTCATGCGCAGCACCCACCACGATCCCTGGGCTGGCGAGTTCACCACCACCGTCACCAAGGTCAGCCGTGGCGATCAGCCCGCCTCGCTCTTTGATATCCCCTCCGCCTACAAGATCATCGACGCCGCCAGCGAGGGCGAGCACCACCTCCTCGACGGCCACGGCAGCCACTCTCCCGGCCCCGCCCCCTGGTAAATGGATCTGATTTTAAGGGTGTCATCCTGTTGCAGTGAAGCCCCCCGCGCGGCTCAAATATTGTGTGCCGCAGAGACACCTCAACCGGCAACGTGCCGGGATTGATTGGATTGCCCCTTCACGCGTGCTCCATCTTTGCCGCCTGCAATTTCTTCAGCCGCTGCCCGGTCAAAAACACATAGTGAATCGCCGAAGCCAGCGTGAACGCGAAGACTCCATACAGCAGCACCTCCCGCGTCATCCATACCCACTCGTACCTGTACACCTCGGCCAGCAGGGTAAAAAATACCGCCGCAATCTGGCACGCCGTATTGATCTTGCCGAAGATCCCCGGACGGAAGTCCCTCAGCCCCACCGTGTACAGCAGCGCCGAAATAATCAGAATGCCCAAGTCACGCGAAAACACCATCACCGTGTAGCGCCAGGGAATCAGGCGGCTCGACGACATCACCAGGAACAGCGAACTCAGCAGCAATTTGTCGGCAATCGGGTCCAGGTACTCGCCCAGCTTCGTCTGCTGATGCAGCAGACGCGCCGCCAATCCGTCCAGTCCATCGCTCATCCCGGCAATCACCAGCAGGATCAGCGCCGTGTGATAGCGACGCTCCACGACGCAGATGTTGATGAACGGGATAAAGAATAGGCGTAGCAGGGTCAACTGATTCGGGGTGGTCCAGAACTCATTCTTGAATGGCATCACTGCCCGCCGGCGCTTGCGCCAAACACCTCTTCCACCGCGCATCCGGCCTGGGTCGCAAAGCTCTCGGCCAGCGATGGCAACTCGCCCTCGGCTGCGTCCAACACCATCTGCTCAACCCGGTGCATGGGAAAGAACAAGGTCGATACCCCCGCCCGCTCGCCCGCCCGAATCTGCCGCGCCAGATCCTCCAGAGACTCCAGCGAAACCGCGCGCAGCTCCACTCCCGCCACGGCCAGCCGCAGCAGCACGCCAAAGAATTTCTGCCGTGGAGAGTGCAGTGTCAGCAGTACCCGCGAACCTTCGTCAAAGCCAGGCCATTGCATATCGAATGATTCTCCCGCTTGTGATTCTCCCGCTTGCGTCTCCTTCTTACAAGTGCTCGCCTCGCTTCGGCAATCTTTTGATCAGAGCAGCGTGAAGGATTCCCGCCACCGGCGGGTGCCCCATATTTGCCGCCGTTGGCAAATGTGGGTCTGTTGCTCTTGCCCCGTGTCCTTCGCTCAGTGCAAATCTCCAGCGCCTCCGCCGCACCGGCTTTTCAACCGGCTCACCCCACAGCGTTCCCCCGACGAAACCTGATACAGTGAAACCGGCCCATGACTTCCGCCAACGCTCCCAGACGCCTCCACGTCGTCATCGCCTTCACCTTGGTTTACCTCCTCTGGGGTTCCACCTACCTTGCCATCCAAATCTCGGTTGAGCACCTCACTCCGCTCCTCATGGGTGCGCTTCGATTCACCACTGCGGGCCTGCTCATGCTCGCCTTTCGCGCTCTCGGCGGACACCGCATCGCTGTCCCCCGCCGCGAACTGCTCCGCCTCGCCCTCATCGGAATCCTTCTCCTCATCACCTCCAACGTCGTCCTCGCCTGGGCGGAAACCTACATCCCCACCGGCCTCGCAGCGTTGTTCATCGCCATCACCCCGCTCTGGTTCATGATCCTGGAGCGCATCACTCATAGCACCGACCGTCTCTCCCCGCGCGGAATCGCCGGAATCGCCCTAGGCGTAGCTGGCGTCGTCATTCTGCTCTGGCCAGACGTCTCCGGTCACGCCAATTTCGGCGCCCGCCAGCTCTTCGGCTCCGTCCTCGTCATCGCCTCCAGCATCAGTTGGGCCTGTGGCTCCATCCTCTCCAAACGTTGGCACATGCCCATCGACCCCTTCACCGCCAGCGGCTGGCAGATGCTCTTCGCCGGATCGATCAACGGCCTTCTCGCGCTCCTCTTCGGAGACTTGCATCGCGCCACCTGGGCCGCCAATTCGCTCTGGGCCATCGTCTATCTCATCTTCGCCGGGTCGCTGGCGGGCTTCACCGCCTACGTCTGGCTGCTCAAGAACGTCCCCATCGCCAAGGTCGCCACCTACGCCTACGTCAACCCCATCGTCGCCCTCATCATCGGCTGCGCCTTCCACGGCGAAAAGCTGGACGCCTACATGCTCGCCGGTTCGGTCGTCATCATCCTCTCGGTCATCCTCGTCACCGGAGCCAAGATCCGTCACCAGCCCCCCAACCTTCCCTCAACCGAAGAAGAAGCCCTCGAACTCGAGCCCAGCGGCGACTAAGCTAGTCGATGGAGTTGCAATGGACGAATCCGAAGTTCTGAATCAATGGCAGATTTCGCCTCTGAAGAGGAAGTGCAACAGATGTTCATGAAATGGAAACCAAGATAAGGCCGGGTGCCCCACCTTCGACGCGCTGCTTTTGCGCGGCAAGGTGGGAATCAGTGTCTCCCACCTCTACAGCCTTGCTCCTCTAAGGTTTCAAGAGCAAAAGCGGCCCACAGGCCGCCTTCCCTCAGCTCTCCAGTGCGCCACGTTCACCCAGTTCACGGTTTTGATTTGATGTTTGATTTCATGGCCATCATAGACTGCACAATCATCGACGATGCTACGGCAAACTCACTCTTTGATCCGAGAGCAATCTCCCCCGTGATGTGTTCTCCGACATCGGCTTTCCTTACTATCTCGCCTGCGGCTTTATGAAAGCTAATGTGACTGGAAACCAAAACCGCAAACTCCGGAAGGTTGGAATAATCGTTCCCCTCTCCCTTGATCCACTTTCCCAGGTCGCAATGATCGGCAGACCCAACCACGCAAGCATTTAAGCTCTGATCCGGATTGCATAAATATCTAGCGAGTTTCATCTTCCATGCCGCGTGGGAGGTGATTGCATCTTCGAGCTTCATTTCTATTCTCCTTGCCACTGCGGACCGACAACAACGCTCTTCCCGAACTGAACTTTGAGAGTGCAGAGCGCGCGGAGTTTCGGCAGGTCACGCAGCATAACATGGGCCCAGAATCTCTGTCTAGAAATCAAAAGCGGCCCGCAGGCCGCCTCTGTCTCTCGCCGAATTAGTTCCTACTTTCGCTTCCACCGCACCCCGTCCTTGGTGTTCTCCAGCACAATCCCCTGCGCCAGCAATTCATCGCGAACCGCATCGCTCGTCTTAAAGTCCTTAGCCTTGCGCGCCTCGGAGTGTTTCACTACCAGTTCCTCAACCTGCGCATCGCTCAGCGCCGCGCTCTTGGCCATCTCCGCCGTCGCCGCGCTGATCTTGTCCTCCAACCCTTCGGCCTTGGCCCACTCCACAATCGATTTCACATGCGCAGCATCTTCGTCCACCAGCACGGCAAATATCTCGTCGAACTTCCCCAGCGCCTCTAGAATCGCGGCAATATCGTCCTTCTTCACCTTGCCTTGGTCGGCTGCCGCGTTCACGTCCCGCACCAGGTCGAAGACGGCTGCCAGCGCCTGCGCCGTATTCAGGTCGTCGTCCAGGCTTGCGCGCATCTCGCGCACACAATTCTGCCCCAGCGCCGCGATCTCCGGATTCGCGCCCTCGGCCCAGTGTTCGGTCTCCAGCCGCAGCTTAAAGTTCCTCAGCCGCTCCACCGAGTTCGCCGCCTGCGTCAGTCCGTCGAAGGTAAAGTTCAGTTGCTTGCGGTAGGGAACCGAGGTCAGCAGCAGCCGGATCGACGAAGGCTTATGTCCCATCAGCACCAGGTCGCGCAGGGTGTAGAAGTTGCCCAGCGACTTCGACATCTTCTGCCCTTCCACCAGCAGAAAGCGCACATGCATCCAGTGCCGAGCAAACGTCTTCCCGGTCAGCGCCTCGCTCTGCGCGATCTCATTTTCATGGTGCGGAAACATCAAATCCTCCCCGCCCGCATGCAGGTCCAAGGTCTCGCCCAGGTACTTCATAGCCATCGTCGAACACTCAATATGCCAGCCCGGCCGTCCCTGCCCGATCTCGGTATCCCAGCTCGCCTCGCCCTCTTTCGGAGCCTTCCACAGCGCAAAGTCCCGCGCATCGTCCTTCTCGTACTCGTCCGCGTCGGTCCGTCCGCCGCCATCGGTAATCATTCCGGCAAAGTCTTTCTTGCTCAGCTTGCCGTACTCAGGAAACTTCTCGATGCGGAAGTACCACGAGCCGTCCTCGGTCTGATAAGCGAAACCCAGGGCCGCCAGCTCGCGAATAAAACACGCCATCTCCGCAATGTGCTCGGTTGCCCGCGAGATGCGCTCCGGTTGTTGGATGCCCAGCGTCTCCATGTCTTCCAGAAACGCCTTCTCGAACTTTTCCGTGTATTCGCCGATCGGCATCCCGCGCTGGTTGGCGTTGCGGATGATCTTGTCGTCCACGTCGGTAATGTTCATCACGTGCAGCAGTTGGAAGCCGCTCTGGTGCAGGTAGCGGCGCAATACGTCCACCGCGACGAAGGTCCGGAAATTGCCGATGTGCCCGTAATCGTAAACCGTCGGCCCGCAGGCATAGAAGCGAACCGTCTTACCGTCGGCCGGTGCAAATTCTTCAATCCTGCCGCTAAGAGAGTTGAATAGATCGAACGCCATTATCTTCCTTCACCGCAGAAATCAGATCAAAACAGTGTATATGTAAAATCGCACACTGATTCTACGGGGCCGCCAACCGCAGCCGCAACACGCTCTCTATTCGCTTTCGACTGGAATGCAATCGTCCTGGAAATCCTGGTGGCCCACATCCGCCCTCTGTTGGCGAATGTGGGGTTCAGGCGAACGCGGGGTCCGAAGATGACATCATGACTACGGCAACGAAACGACGGCGTAGAAGCCGTGCGAATTGCCCTTGCTGTCGGTGTAGTTGCCAACCACTTCGACCTTGGCGCCCTTTCTGTTGGCGACTCCGGCCACACTCGTATACGTCGAGCCGGGGTACGAAATTGCGTAGACAGCGCCACTACTGACCAGGAAACCGTAGGAGAGATCAGAGTACGAGCCGACGAGATCCCCGGAATCGTTAATACCGGCGAGAATCCCGCCGCTTATCGTGGTGAACTCCTGGTACGTGTTGTTGGGTTTCCAGGTATAACCATGCGTGTTGCGCGCACTATCCTGGTAGTACCCGACGATCTCTCCAAGGTTATTGACCCCCACGGCGTACGTGGCCGCGGCGCCGGGGAACTCCAGTGTACTCATGAGTCCATTGATGAACTGGAATCCTCGCCGGTTACATGTACTAACGTCGCAGCCCCAGTCCTGGTAAGTGCCAACCACGGTGCCTTTGTTATTGATCGCGTTGAACCAAGTCATCTTCGGTCCCGGCGCTTCGTAATTCGCATATCCCCCATTCTTGTAGTAGGTCATTCCGTACTCGGGCGAAACCGGCGTATCCGTCAACGCGGTACAAGCTCCCACCACGGTGCCGTAGTCGTTGACTCCGGCGGCGCTGCAGGAGTACTTCCAAGAGCCAAGAGATGGATAAGAGATCGCAGTGAATGTTCCACCGGCGTACCGGACACCATCGGTTTTCACTCCATCATAATAAGCACCCACGATTTCAGTGCCGCCCGGGTTGATGCCTGTGACGTGGAACTGAGTGCCGAACGTGGTGGGAAGATTGATCGCTACATACTGCTGTGCCGAAACGTGCATCGGAAGAAGCAGCATCCACACAAACCATTTCGCCTTCATTTTGTCTTTCCCTTCCGATGTGATGCGGCACGTTCAGCCGCCCGCAAGCTGAGTTTCTGCTAGTAACAGAGCACAAATCAGCCTGTTCTGGTTGCCTCCTCTAAGACAACAAACCTGTGAGCTCCCGCCATCTTCCGCTGCTCGCAGACGACTTTTTTCATCCCGCCCGGCCCACATTCCGCTCCCATCCCCACCGGAACTGGGCTATAATCGCGCCTCGTAGGAGCGGCCTCTTTTATGCTGTCTCTGAGCTTCATTCCGCGCTCCCGCCCGCATCGCGGCAATCCTGTGCCGCGAGTTACGCCGCGAATTACGCCGCGAACTGTTCTTCGAATTACTCTGCAAATTACCCTCCGAACGGCGCTGCCAGCCTTCGCCTCACCCCGCGCCTGGCTCGTCGGCTCGCCCTCGCTCTCGCGTCCCAACCTCTTCTCTGGCGATTAAATTCCTCTTCCATCCAGCTCTGCTCCTCGCATTCCGCATCGCACCATACACAGGCGATGCCGACGCTGTTTTACTCGCCATCAGCTTTAGGAGGAATCCATGCCGCCTTCGACTCTCGCTCCCCCCGGCCACCCCATCATCCGCACCAAGCTACCTGGCCCCAATGCCGCGCGCATCATCGCCGCCGACCTTCGCCTCATCTCGCCCTCCTACACCCGCGCCTACCCCCTGGTAGCCAAGCGCGGCCGCGGCATCGTCATCGAGGATGTGGATGGCAACGAGTTCTTCGACTTCTCCGCCGGCATCGCCGTCACCGCTACCGGACACTGCCATCCCGAGGTCGTCGCCGCTATCCAGCAGCAGGCCGCCGAGCTGATTCACATGTCCGGCACCGACTTCTACTACCCGCAGTTCACTGAACTCGCCGCCCGTCTCTCGCAGATCGCGCCCATGCCCGGCCCGCACCGCATCCATTACGGCAACTCCGGAGCCGAAGCCATGGAGGCCGCGCTCAAACTCGCCCGCTACCACACCAAGCGCGAGTACATCGTCGCCTTTCACGGAGCCTTCCATGGACGCACCATGGGCGCGCTCTCGCTCACCTGCTCCAAGGCCCAGCAGCGCCGCCGCTTTTCGCCCATGCTGCCCGGCGTCGTCCACGTCCCCTATCCCAATCTCTACCGCCGTCCCGCCGGCAGCGAGCCCGAGCAGTACGCCCGAGACACCGCCCGCTACATCGAAGACACGGTCTTCCGCGCCGAGGTGCCGCCCGAGGAGTGCGCCGCCATCGTCGTCGAAGCCTTCCAGGGTGAAGGCGGATACCTTCCCGCGCCGCCCGCCTTCCTTCAGGAGTTGCGCCGCATCTGCGACAAACACGGCATCCTGCTCATCGCCGACGAAGTCCAGTCCGGCATGGGACGCACCGGCAAGTGGTGGGCCATCGAGCACTCCGGCGTCGCCCCCGACATGATTGCCGTAGCCAAGGGCATTGCCAGCGGCCTGCCGCTCTCCGCGCTCATCACCCGCGCAGCCGTCATGGACTGGCTCCCCGGCTCCCACGCCTCCACCTTCGGCGGCAACCCCGTCGCCATCGCCGCCGCCCTGGCCACCATCCAGATCATCGAGCGCGAGGGCCTCGATAACGCCCACGAGGTCGGCGAGCACATCCTCGCCCGCACCTACGATTGGCCGCAGCAACTCCCACTGGTGGGCGATGTCCGTGGCCGCGGCCTCATGATCGGCATCGAGTTCGTTGTCGACAAACACACCAAGGCTCCCGCCGGAGAGCAGCGCGACCATATCGTAGAGCTGGCCTTCGAAAAGGGAATCCTCTTCCTCGGCTGCGGCACAAACTCCTTGCGCCTCTGCCCGCCCCTGATCGTCACCAAACAGCAAGCCGACGTCGCCCTCGACATCCTCGAGGACTGCATCCGCAAAGTCGCCTCCGGCAAATACCACCGCCCAAGCTGGGGCGAAGGAGTCGCCGCATAGTAGGAAGTGAGAGTGTGAGGAGGCGGGTGGCCCACATCCGCCTTCCTTTTGGCGGGTAGTAGCCTTTGACTTTGGGTGGGGCCTTTGACTCTTTACGACTCGTGCGTGGGCGGAGTCTCTGTATGGACCGGGTGGCCCGCATCCGCCTTCGCTTGGTATTGGACCGCTACTTTCTGGGGGGCGCGGTGGAAAAGCCGCTACGCGGCACACCTGTCTTCGACATACGGATGTGATGCGTGATCGTGCGCCACATGTACCCGGATGACCTTTCCGTCTGAGTGGATCATCCAAGTGTGCGGGTAGTATTCCTCACGTCGAGGTTCCGCATTCCTCGCAATGATCGTCAGATTCGCGTAATTCTCACTCATAATACTTCTCACTTCTTCCTGCTCTTCAATACATATACCAACTCCCTAGCTTCTCTGTCTGAGCAATATTGATCGACGGCGGGCGGCCCACATCCGTCGTCTTTTGTGTGTGGCTTTTGACTTTGACCTTGTTCTATTTTTGCGGCTGCGCTGGCGCTCTCTCTCTCCCCGCGTTCCGGAACAGTTGCGGATTCTCCTTGAGTCCCGCAGGCAATTCAAATGTCGATGGTTTCAACGGCGAGTCCGAAAGTTCCTCCACCGTTTTTTCGAATATCAAGGTCCTCGCCGCTTTTCCGCCTTCGACCGCGTTAAAGTGAACCGTGCGCGTCTCCTTCACCGCTAGCCCCATCGGCAGCGGCCCGGTGTGGTGAAACTCCGGGAACTCCGTTGGTTCTGCCAGTAGAGTCGGAACCACATAGTTCGGCTCTGCACGCACCGACTCAGGAGCGCAGTTGTAGTCCGCCTGATCGTGGTCGATGTACCAGCCGTCGATGATGTCCTCTCCACCCGCGCCGCTTTCGGCTGGTGCACGAGTCGTCGTAGTGATGAAGTGCCTCGCCTCCAATCCGAAGAAGGTTTTCCGCTCGCCCGTATCCACGGTCCGGCTTTCAACCTGTACAAACGCGATGTGGTAAGGATTGTCCGGATTTTTTTGCACATACTCGTGCAAGTCTGCCGCCGTTGGGGATTTCGGCACATTGTAGCTTCGATACTCGCGCGAACCCATGTCGATAAGAAATCCGGTTTTCGTCGCGCAGTTCGCTAGGCTTGCCAGGGAGGGCATCACATCACCGCTCGCGTGATCCTTTCTCCGCATACCTCCGCCCCGGTAGTAAATACTCACCAGCGGTTCCGCCACCTGTGCGTGTGCGGGAGTCTCTGTATAGACCGTGCGAATCGTGATCTTCATGTCCGCCTGGCAGAGCGCGGGAGACGCGAGCAGCGCGCAAAGGACGCACAGGCGCAAATGTGGTCGATTGTTCATAGAGCTACCCACTATGCACTGTGCCGTTCCATAGGGTCAATCCAAGAATCCTGTAAAATCTTCCCCATGTTCGAATCCATATCCCAACCCATGCTCTCCCGCATGCGCGAACTCGAAGCCATCGACCTGCGCGACCGCACCGACGGAACCCCGCACCGCAAGCGCCTTCGCCAGATCCCGCCCGAGGTCGGCAAATTCCTCGCCCTGCTCGCAGCCTCGGCCCCCGCCGGCCCCTGCATCGAAATCGGCGCCAGCGCCGGATACTCAACGATGTGGCTCGCTCTCGCCGCCCGCGCCACCCGACGCCGCGTCACCACCTTCGAGATCGACGCCGCAAAAGTCAAACTCGCCCGCGCCACCTTCGCCGCCGCCGGAGTCGCCGACGTAATCGACCTCGTCCACGGCGACGCCCAGAAACATCTGCCCGAATTCGAAAACATCGGCTTCTGCTTTCTCGACGCCGACAAAGACCTCTACGAGCCCTGCTACGAACTGCTGCTGCCGCGCATGGTGACCGGAGCCATTCTCGTCGCCGACAACGCCATCAGCCACCAGGCCGACCTCCGCCCCATGCTCGACCGCGCCCTCGCTGACGAGCGCGTCGACGCCGTTCTCGTCCCCATCGGCTCCGGGGAACTGGTCTGTAAGAAAAAGTGAGCCGGACGGGTGGCCCACTTTGGCCCGCTTTTGGCTAACGTGAGGCCGTTGACTCTGCCTTTGTCTTTGTCTCACCGCCCGCACTGTATCATCAAAGAGATGCCTCCGATTCTCAACGCCCAATCTCTCGCCAAAGCCTTCGGCGCTGAGCCGCTCTTCCGCAACGTCTCCTTCACCGTCAACGATCGCGATCGCATCGCCCTCATCGGTCCCAACGGCTCCGGCAAGTCCACTCTGCTGCGCATCCTCGCCGGCCTGGTCGAGCCCGACTCCGGCGAAGTCGCGCTTCGCAAGCGCGCCACCCTCGCTTACGTCCCGCAGGAATCCGTCTTCACCCCCGGCCTCACCGTCACCGAAGTCATCGAGGCCGCCCTCGCCGGCTCCGAGACGCCCGCCCTTGAGCGCGACGCGCGCATGCACGAAACCCTCGGCCGCGCCGGCTTCGACGACTTCTCCCTCCAAGCCCAGTCCCTCTCCGGAGGCTGGCGCAAGCGCCTCGCCATCGCCGAAGCCCTCGTCACCGCCCCCGAGATTCTTCTCCTCGACGAGCCCACCAACCACCTCGACCTCGCTGGCATCGAGTGGCTCGAACAGCTTCTCCAGCAGGCCAACTTCGCCTGCGTCGTCGTCTCCCACGACCGCTACTTCCTCGAAAACGTCGCCAGCGAAACCGCCGAGCTTGCCCGCGTCTATCCCGACGGCATCTTCCGCGTCTCCGGCTCCTACTCCCACTTCCTGGAAATCAAAGAGGAGTGGATGCACTCCCAGGCCCGCCATCAGGAGGCCCTCGAAAACCGAGTCCATACCGAAATCGAGTGGCTCCGCCGAGGCCCCAAGGCCCGCCGTGGCAAGTCCAAGTCCCGCATCGACCGTGCCCACGAACTCATCGGCGAACTTGGCGACCTGCGCTCCCGCACCCGCACCGCTAGCACCGATCTTGATTTCTCCGGCACCGGACGCCAAAGCAAGCGCCTCGTCGAAATCGAAGCCCTCGCCTATTCTTTCGATGAAGGCCCCGATTCGCGCCCGCTCATCACCGACCTCAACTTCGTCATCACCAACGGCATGCGCGTCGGCCTCGTCGGCCCCAACGGCAGCGGCAAAACCACTCTCTTGCGCCTTTTGCAGGGAGAGCTCAAACCCGACTCCGGCACCGTCCGCACCGCCGACCATCTCAAAATCGTCTACTTCGAGCAACAGCGCCAGCTCGACCCCACGCTCACCCTGCGCCGCGCCCTCGCCCCGGACTCCGATGCCGTCATATTCCAGGACCGCGTCATTCACGTCGCCGCCTGGGCCGACCGTTTTCTCTTCACCGGCGAGCAGCTCAACCAGCCCGTCAGCCGCCTCAGCGGAGGCGAGCGCGCCCGCGTCCTCATCGCCCGCCTCATGCTTCAGCCCGCCGACATTCTTCTCCTCGACGAGCCCACCAACGACCTCGACATTCCCACCCTAGAGGTGCTCGAAGAGACCCTGCTCGAATTCCAGGGCGCGCTCGTTCTCGTAACCCACGACCGTTATCTGCTCGACCGCGTCTCCACCATCGTCCTCGGCCTCGATGGCCGTGGCAACGCCTCCACCTTCGCCGATTACATGCAGTGGGAAGAGTGGCGCGACCAGCAACGCAACCAGAAGCGAGGCGCACCGCCGCCTTTGGGCGAATGTGGGGCAGAGCCCAACGCATCAAGCAGCGCCGCGCCCAAGAAGAAGCTCTCCTACAAGGAAGCTCGCGAGTACGCCGCCATCGAGCAGCAAATCGCTGTCGCCGAACGCCGTCTCGCCGTCGCCCAAGCCGTCCTCAACGATCCCGCCATCCAAACCGATGCCGCCGCTCTCATCGACGCCCAATCCGAACTCGAGCAAGCCTCCGCCGCCGTAGACCGGCTCCTCACCCGCTGGACCGAGCTCGAAGGAAAGCTGCAATAGCCACGTCTCGGTGGCCCACAACCGCCCGCCTTTGGCGATTGTGGGGACTGGGAGATGCGCTCGGATGCCCCGTTCAATTCTGTTGGTTGGGCGGGGGCGTTGACTCTGCTCTTCTCACGCCGCCCTACATTCCTTCGCCGTCTTATCCACCCGCAGCCCCTCAAACACCGGAGCCCGCATCTTCACTCCGCCCTTCAGCCCCTCATGCGTCCACTCCGTAAACTTGATCTGCGCCACCAGCTCTGGCCGCACAAAGTGCACCACCCGCCCCGACTCCACCTTGTTCGCAAACGGATTCCGTGTCGTCTCCCGCGCCTTCAGCAGTCCAAAAATCTCCGCCTCCGTCTCCCGCGTAAAGCCTGTCCCAGCCTGCCCCACATGCAGCAGTTGCCCTTTCTTGTCGTACAGTCCCAGCACCAGCGAGCCAAAGTATTCGCGCTCTCCCCGCGGCTCCGTCCATCCTCCAATCACGCATTCCTGGCTCTGCGTGATCTTCACCTTGCACCATGCCCGCGACCGCCGCTGCTCGTACGTCGAGTCTCTCCGCTTGGCGACGATTCCTTCCAGTCCGTTCTCCCTGGCCGCCGCCAGCAGCTTCGCCCCGTCGTCAAACTCCTCCGAATACCGCACCCGCCTTGCGCCTGCGGTCGGCAGCGCAGCGTTGCCCGTCTGGCCATCGCTCGCCAGAGCCTCGCGCAGCAGTCGCTTCCGCTCCTCCAGCCGCACCCCCATCAGCGACCACCCATCCACATGCAGCAAATCAAACGCATAAAACGCAATCGGAATCGCGGCGGGCACCGGCTTGCCCCTAACCGCAACCGGGTGGCCCACAACCGCCTTCTTTTGGCGATTGTGGGGCTCGGAGTACGCTCCAACCCCCGCGCCCCCGCGCCCACTCCCCACCCCCGTCCGCTGCTGCATCAAGCTAAAGCTTGAGCGTCCACGCTCATCGAGCGCCACAATCTCTCCGTCGATCAGCGCCTCCCGAGCCCGCACCCGCTTCGGCAGCTCTGCCGCCAGCTCCGCAAACGCCCCCGTCAAATCGTTCTGATTCCGCGACACCAGCCGCGCCCGCCCAGCTTCCACATACGCCAGCGCCCGGTATCCATCCCACTTCACCTCATACAGCCACTCATCCGACTCCAACGGAGCGTCCTCCACCAATGTCGAGAGCATCGGTTTTACTGCACGCGGCATCGCCGCCTTCCTCGCTCCTTTTACCGCGCCCGCAACCTTCGCCCAATCAATCGAAGCTCTAGTGATCGACACATGTCGATCTGTTCCTGCACGCTTCACTGCCGGGTGCCCCACATCTGTCGCAGTGAGCAGATGTGGGTCTGTTGACCTTGCCTTTGCTCTTGTCTTTGATTTTTCCCAGTCCATCGATACATGTCGATCTTTCCCCGCCCACTTCACCGCCTCCGCCTTAGGCTCGCCCCACTGCTCCGACTTCCTATCCCCGGCAATCTCCTCCATCGAGCGTCCCGTCACCACCGAGCCGTCATGCGCGTCGATCTCATAGCCGTCCTCCACCGCCTCGTCGCGATGCTTGATCAGCAGCCACTCCGTCCCCTTGCTTCCCGGCCTGCGCGAGCGCATCTTCGCCAGCACCCAGCTCCCCTTCAGCTTCTCTCCGTTCAGTCGAAACTTCAGATCGCCCTTTTCCAACATCGCCAGCGCATGGTCCTGGCGCTCGGCGCTCGTCATTCCATCCGTCCCCTCCGGCTCCCACGTTCCCTGCTCCCAAACCATCACCGTACCCGCGCCGTAGTTGCCCTCCGGAATCCGCCCCTCAAAGCTGATGTACTCCACCGGATGATCTTCCACCTCCATCGCCAGCCGTTTGTCCGCCGGGTCCAGCGACGGCCCCTTCGGCACCGCCCAAGATTTCAGCACCCCATCCAGTTCCAGCCGGAAGTCATAATGCAAGTTCCTCGCCTTGTGCTTCTGCACCACAAAGCGCCAGCCCCCATGCTCTCCCCGCACCGCCTTCGGCTCCGGAGTCTCTCCAAACTTCCTCTTCCGCTCATACTCCGCCAATGACATCGTTCTCTCCCGCCAACTTCCTCCACTGCCACTTTCATCCTTTAAGATGCGTGACCGTGTTTTTCCGAACCCATCGGCTGCCCCCATGTTTTATCCTCAATTGGAGCAGTTCGTGTTTCGGTGGAAGGAAAAAGTGGAAGGAAAAGAAGAGTGGAAGGAAAAGAAAGGATGGGTGCCCCACCTTCGACGCGCCGCTTTTTGCGCGGCTAAGGTGGGAAGCAGTGCTCCCTACCTCTACATGCTTTTGTAGTTGCTCTTGCTCTTGTTTCCGCGCAGAGTACACCTTCCGCAAGTGCTCAAGCGCAGTCAGTGCTCAGGAGATCGCAACGTGACCAGACGCGCTCTTACTCTCGTCCTCATCGTCCTAGGCGCAGCCCTCGCCGCTGCGCCGCAGTCCGCCCCGCAAGACACCACCGCCGCCCCGCCGCCCCAAACGCAAAAGAAAGAAGCCCCCGCCGATGAGGCATTCGACGAGCGCGCCGCCGCCGCCGTCCTCGGCACCATTCGCAACGGACTCGAAGCGCACTCCTCGCGCCTTCTGCTCTCCGCCTTCGATGGCGACAAGATGGACGGCTATCTAACCTTCCAGGATCAGATCGACGCCTACTTCACCACCTACCAAAGCTTCCGCGTCACTCTCCACATCGTCCAAACTTCAGAGGAGAACCATCGCGGCGTCATCCTCGCCGACTTCCAAATGGAAAGCGAACCGCGCGACGGAGGCCCCATCTCCCGACGCCAAGCCCAGCTACGCTTCGAACTAGAGCGCGGCCCCAAAGGCTGGAAGATCGTAGACTTCAACCCCCGAGCCTTCTTCTCGTAAAGATTTCGCCTGCCCGCTCGACCGTCCCGTTCAGAAATGGTGACCTAAGTGCCCGTTCTTTTGGACGCGAGCATAGATCCTTCCGTGCTTAGAGGCACGTCAGGCCGTCGGACGGCGAAACGTATCCGTAATACTCAAAGCGTATGATTTCAATATGGACAGCCTGCTTCGCAAGCCGATGCTTCTTTGCGTCGACGACAGTAAGACATGTCTCTATCTTCGCAAGCAGGTGCTGGAGGGCGCCGGATATTCCGTCCTGGTTGCCAGCAATTCCGTAATGGCCATGGAAATCTTTTCATCCACCGCAGTCGATCTGGTGGTAAGCGATTACTTCCTGAAAGGCTGCACCGGGATCGAGTTAGCCATCGCGATGAAGCGTCTGAAGCCTGAGGTTCCGATCGCGATCATGTCGGGGACGCTGGAAGCACCGGAGGGCATCGAGCGCGCCGATGGCTTTATCTCCAAAGGAGACTCCCCACCGCAGCTCCTGCTCAAGATTTCAGAGCTACTCAAGCGCCGCACCTAGCTGCAATCTCCTTCCCATACAATATCCCCCATGTCCGACCTCACGCCCATCCCTATCTCCCGTCTCTACCCTTCGCTTCCCATCGTCGGTGTCGGCGCCGTCATCGTGCGCCAGGGAGAGGTGCTCATCGTCCGCCGCGCCAACCCTCCCCTGCAAAACCAGTGGTCGATCCCCGGAGGTATGCTCGACCTCGGCGAAAAGCTCCGCGACGGCGTCGCCCGCGAAGTCCGCGAGGAGACCGGATTGAATGTCGAGGTCGGCCCCGTGCTCGATGTCCTGGATTCGATCTTTCCCGACGACCAAGGCCGCACCCAGTATCACTACGTCCTCATCGACTACCTCTGCCGCCCGCGCTCCGGAACTCTCGCCGCCGCCACCGATGCCAGCGAGGTCCGCTGGGCTCACCCCGAAGAACTTCCCGCCCTCGGCATGAAGCCGGTCACCATCGAAGTCATCCACAAGGCGTTCGCTCTCGACTGGTAGTGGTGGCCCACATCCGCCCGCAGTTGGCGAATGTGGGGCGAGGCTGCCCCTTATGCGAGGTGGGCGTGGTTGGCCGTGCGGGATGTCAAATGAAAGCGCCCCGCACTGTAGCCATGCGGGGCGCCGGTTAGCTGTGTTGGATTGGTCTGAGGCGGGCTCGCTCCGCCGCATCCGCGCACCCCAATGTGCGCGCGATACGATTGATACGCAACCCAGCGGCAGACTCCGGAAAAGCTTGGAAGTCTGGCGAGTGGTTAGAGCGACGCCGCCCTAAACCTCAGCCACCTCACTAGTCACGATTTGTCTGCTACATTCGCCTGAACTTTTTTCCATCGGACCACCTCCTCTCCAGTGTGAAAGCATCCTAGACCCACGCCGAGGGGGTTGTCAAATGGTCAATATCGGTAAGGCAAATGGCAGCGCTTTGGGGGGTGGCAGAAGCGGCAATCCTTTGTAGCTTCGCAAACGATTGCGCGAAACGCAACATTTCAAAAACCAACCATTAACCTTCTGGTCAATCGTTCGCCGCTTCCGGCTTCCAGACGTAGGCTCCCTTTTGCGGTAGCCCAACGTGCTTCAGCACTCTATAGACGAACTGGCGCGCCATCTCTTCCAGCGATTCGGGATGATTGTAAAAGGCCGGAATCAGCGGATAAATCGTTGCTCCCGCCTCGGCCGCCAGCGTCATGTTGCGCAGATGAATGCGGTTCAGCGGAGTCTCGCGCACGCACAGCACCAGCGGAATGCGCTCCTTCAGGCAAACGTCGGCGGCGCGCTCAATCAGCTTGGAAGCCAGTCCCTGCGCGATCTTCGCCAGCGTCCCCATCGAGCAGGGAAGCACGATCATCGCGTCGGTCGGATACGACCCGCTGGCAATGTTCGCACCGATGTCCAGATTGCTTTGCAGCCGCGTTTTTCGCGGCTCACCACCCAGCAGTTGCCGCAGCAACTCGCCCCGTCCGCCCAGCCCGAGCTCTTCGGCCATCACCCGCAAGCCGCTGTCGCTGCTGATGAAGTTGACACAGCCGACGCGCTCATCGCTCTCCAGTGTGCGCAGCATCTCACGCGCAAACAGCGAGCCGCTGGCGCCGGTCACGGCGAGGGTAATCGTGCGCTGTCCTGCCTTGTCGCTTCCGTCGAGCATCCAACCTAGCCTATTGCTTTGCCGCCCCAACAGCAAGTGCGGCGTGGCCCCGGCTCCGGCGCGAGTCAGAAAACCATCGTCCAAATGATAGGCTAGTAGCGTGGACGCAAATCGATTAAAGGCTTTGCTGGAGCAGGTGCGCACCGGGGACGTGACTCCCGACGCCGCGCTCGATCAGATTAAATCTATCCCCTTTGAAGACCTCGGCTTTGCCAAGGTGGACCATCAGCGCGCGCTGCGTGTCGGCGTGCCCGAGGTGATCTTCAGCCCCGGCAAGGCCCCCGAGCATTTCGTGGAAATCTTTGCCCGCCTCGCCGCGCGCGGTAACAATGTGTTGGCCACGCGCGTCAGTGAAGAGCAGGTGGCCGCGGCCCTGGCGCGCTTTCCCGGCGTCGAGCACAACCAACTGGCGCGAACGCTCGTGCTGCGGCAAACCAGCGAGAAGCTGGGCAAGGGAACCATCGGAATCATCTCGGCCGGAACCAGCGACATTCCCGTAGCTGAAGAGGCGGCGGTGACCGCCGACGTGATGGGCAATGACATCACCCGCCTTTTCGACGTGGGCGTAGCCGGACTGCATCGCCTGCTCGCGCACAGCGAGGAGTTACGTCAGGCGCGAGTGCTGGTGGTGTGCGCCGGGATGGAGGGCGCGTTGCCCTCGGTGGTCGGCGGACTCGTCGGCGTGCCGGTGATTGCCGTGCCGACCAGCGTAGGTTATGGCGCGGCCTTCGGCGGAATCGCGGCGCTGCTGGGCATGATCAACTCCTGCGCCTCCAACGTGTCGGTGGTCAATATCGACAACGGCTTTGGCGCCGCCTACGTAGCGTCCCTGATCAACCGGATCTAGCCGAGCGCCCGCAGCCGGAGCGGCATTCGGTGCCGCATACCCGGCTGTCGCTCAGTTGCTCGCGCGGTGCTCGGCGAAATCTGTTGCAACGTAATTCCTTGCATCCAGCGGGGCCGCGCGGAAATCTGAGTAGTGGCGACTATGACCAGGAAATGCATGAGCGCGGTGGGCGAGGAGATTCACCAGACCAAGCCTTTTGCCACCATTGAAGAAGAGCTGCTGGTCTCTCTACTGCGTACCACCGACGTGCTGCAAGAGCGCTTCGAGCAGATCATCCGTCCCTTCAACCTCTCCATGACCCAGTACAACGTGCTGCGCATCCTGCGTGGAGCCGAGCCCGCCGGACGCACCTGTGGCGAGATCGGCGAGCGCATGATCGCCCGCGAACCCGACGTCACCCGCTTGCTCGATCGAATGGACAAAGCGGGCCTGCTCAAACGCACGCGCGGCAGCGACGACCGCCGTGTGGTGGTCACGCGCATCACCCCCTGCGGGCTCAAACTGCTGGACGAGTTGGAGCCGAAGCTGCGCGAACTTGACGGACTGCTGAAGCCGATGGGCGAGCGCAAGATTGAAACCATGCTCAAGCTGCTGGACGAAGTGCGTGAGCATGTGCGCGAAGAGGAATAGCGGAACCAGCGGGTGCGAATCCAAAAGACAGAATGGGAACGGAGCGCAGGGCTGGCCCCCAGAGGCGTCTGCCCCGCGCACTCAATGCGCAGGGCAGGCGGCAAACATACGTTGTTCCAGTCTATTCGCTGGTCATGATGAAGAGCGGCTTGGTGTGGAAGTGCGTATAGTGCGGGCGCAGGCGTTCGATGTTGTAATGCTCGTGCACGTTCACCAATTTCTTGCTGCCGGTCACGCACTGAATTGGCATATCGTCATAGCGTCCGTTCTTCAAAACCACCAGTCTGCCGTGAACCCCCCGTAGCAGCAGGTCCAAAGCGATGTTGCCGTATGCCATCGGCACAATCGAATCGATCGCGTCCGGATCGCCGCATCGGACAAGGTAGCCCAGTTTCTGGTTGATGATGTCGACCGAATGTCCGCCGTTGTACTTGGGCGAAAGCTCTTTCAGCTTTTCTGAAACCAGGTCGCCGATGCCACCCAGCTTTTTGTGTCCGAAGGCGTCGGCGGTCTCGTGCGAAAAGACCATATTGCCGCCCTCAAACGTTGCGCCTTCGCTGATCAGCACAACCGAGTACTTGCTCGGATTGCGATTGCGGTCGTAGCTCAGCAGCTCGGTCAAGTGATCGATGTTGAACTTGTGTTCGGGAATGACGCAGCGATGGGCCGCGCCGGCCATGGTCGGCAGCATCGCGGTGAATCCGGCGTAGCGTCCGAAGACCTCAAGCACGAGAAAGCGCTCGTGCGATCCAGCCGCGGTGCGCAGCGAATTCGTCATCTGAATAGTGCGCGTAACGCAGGTGCTGAAGCCGATGCAGTAGTCCGTGCCCGGCACGTCATTGTCCATCGTCTTGGGAATCGCAATTACCTTCACGCCCTCTTCGTAGAGGCGCACGGCGTAACTCAGAGTGTCATCGCCGCCGATTGGAATCAGGTAGTCGATGCCAAGCCACGCCAGGTTGGCCAGCACCTCGGGCGTCAGGTCGTTGCGCTCGTCGGTGTACTTGTCCTGGAGGTGCAGGGGAACGCTGGATTTCTTAATCTTTGCGGGATTGGTGCGGGAGCTGTGCAGAAACGTGCCGCCGGTGCGTCCTGCGCGGTTCACAAGCTCCTCTGTAAGGATCGAATAGTTGCCGCTGTTGTCGTAATCCTTCTCGCGGACGATATCGATCAATCCGCACCATCCGCGACGGATTCCGACCACCTGGAAACCCTCGCGCAGGGCGCGGATGGTAGCGGCGCGAATCGCTGGATTCAATCCCGGAACATCGCCGCCGCCGGTCAAGATGCCGATGACGCCCTTCGTGCTGTTCGCCATGATTCATACCCTCGTGAGAGACAGTAACAAATAATCAGGCTGTGGTGCTAGCGGGCGCAAGCGCCGGGGCGTGATGCGGCTCACACCGCCAAGTGAGGCGCTGCGGATGCGGGAGGCGGAAACGCGGCGCAAAGAGAAAGCGCAATGCCGGCATCGCGCTTTCTGCTGGAATGATCTGTCTCCCCTAGGCGGTAGGAGCGCTGGACGCCGCCGGTGCGGAAAGTTCCTGCGCCTCGTTCGGATAGCGATTCAGGTTCCAGATATCGGCGCTGTATTCCCTGATCGTGCGGTCGCTGGAAAACTTATGCGAACGCGCCGTATTCAAGATGGACATGCGCCGCCACTTGGCGGTGTCCTGGAAATCGGCATCGATCTTCTGGTTGATTTCGATGTATTGCGACAGGTCCGCCACATGGAAGAAGCGGTCGCCGCGATTGATCAACTCGTCGAAGATCCAACGGAACAGTCCCGGCTCGCCGGAGGAGAAACGGTCGTTCAGAAAACAGTCCAGCACCCTCTTGATGCGGGGATCGCTATCGTAGTATTCGCGCGAGTGATAGAGCTGATTGCGCTGCATCTGCTCGATCTGTTCGGCGCGCAGTCCGAAGATGTAGATGTTGTCCTCGCCCGCCTCTTCCGCGATTTCGATGTTGGCGCCGTCCCAGGTTGCCACGGTCACCGCGCCGTTCATCATCAGCTTCATGTTCCCGGTGCCGCTGGCCTCCATGCCCGCGGTTGAAATCTGCTGGCTCAGGTTGGCCGCCGGAATGATCGACTCGGCGAGCGAGACGCGGTAATCGGGCAGGAAAGCAACGCGCAGAAGCTGGTTCGCCTTGGGGTCCTTGTTCACCACGGCGGCCACGTTGTGGATCAGTTTGATGATCTGCTTGGCGGCCCAGTATCCGGGCGCGGCCTTGCCGGCAAAGAGCACGGTTCGCGGCGTCTTCGGAGCGTCGCCGTCTTCCACGATGCGCAGGTAGTCGTGCATCACGCGCAGCACGTTCAGCAACTGCCGCTTGTACTCGTGGATGCGCTTGATCTGCACGTCGAACATGGATCGCGGATCGGTGATGACTCCGGTCTCATCGCGGATGATGCGCGCCAGTTTGAGCTTGTTCTGCACCTTGACCTCGGAGAAACGCGCCTGGAAGGCTGCATCGTCGGCAAAGGGCTCAAGCTTTTTCAACTCCGAAAGGTCTTTGATCCATGTGTCGCCGATGCTCTCGCAAAGCAGTCGCGAGAGGTGCGGATTAGCCTTCAGCAGCCAGCGCCGCGGGGCGACGCCGTTGGTCTTGTTGCTGAACTTCGTCGGCCATAGCTGAGCAAATTCCGGCACCAGCGAAGTGCGGATCAGCTCGCTGTGCAGGGCGGAAACGCCGTTGACCGCGTGCGAGGCCACGATGGCAAGGTGCGCCATGCGCACGTTCTTGTCGTGTCCTTCTTCGATCACCGACATCTTGCGCAACTTCTCGCCATCCACCCAGGAGTAGGCGGTAAGGGTGCGCAGAAAGTTGTAATTGATGCCGTAGATGATCTGCATGTGGCGCGGCAGCACCCGCTCCATCAACTCGACGCTCCACTTTTCCAGAGCTTCCGGCAACAGAGTGTGGTTGGTGTAGGCCACCGTCTTCTGCGTAATCGCCCACGCGTCTTCCCACTCCAGGTTATTTTCATCCACCAGCACGCGCATCAGTTCGGCTACCGCCAGCGCGGGATGGGTGTCATTCATCTGGATGGCGACCTTCTCCGGGAAGGCCGCAAAATCGTTGTGTACCGCAAGAAAGTTGCGGGCAATGTCACGCACCGCGCAGGAGACCAGGAAGTATTCCTGCACTAGCCGCAGTTCCTTGCCGGCCATCACCGAGTCGCTGGGATACAGCACGCGCGAGATGTTCTCGCTGCCGATCTTCTGTTCGACGGCGCGAATGTAATCGCCACGGTTGAAGATGTCGATATCGAAGTCTTCCGACGAGCGTGCCTGGAAGAGGCGGAGGTAATTCACCGTCTGGCCGTTGTAGCCCACCACCGGCATATCATTCGGTACGCCGACCACCACCTGGTAATCTAGCCAGCTCTGGCGATAGTTGCCGCGGTCGCGTGCATTCTCAACCCGGCCATAGAGAGGAATGACGATGGCCTCTTCGGGGCGCTGAATCTGCAGCGGGGTTCCGTATGTTTTCCAGCGATCCGGCTTCTCGCGCTGGAAGCCGTGGGCGATCTCCTGGCGGAACATTCCGTATTCGTAGTCGATTCCGTATCCGTATCCCGGCATGTCCATGGTTGCCAGTGATTCCAGGAAGCAGGCTGCCAGCCTGCCCAGGCCGCCGTTGCCCAGACCGGCGTCGGCTTCACTCTCCAACACCTGTTCCAGCCGGACTCCGAATTCACCCAGCACGCTTTCCAGCACTTCGTTGAGCCGCATATTGCAGACTGTGTCGCCAAGCAGACGACCCATGAGGAATTCCATGGACAGGTAGTAGAGGTGCTTGGCATCGGCCTGCCGGTAGCGTTTGCTGGTGTCCAGCATCTGGTCCACGAACAGATCCCGCACCGCCAGGGAAACCGGGATCAGCAATTCAGCCGGGGTCAGGTGATCCATCGGCCGCACTAATGTATAGCGGACGTGGTGCTCAATGCCCTCGCGCAGTGTCTTCGCAACGGCGGCCTTGGAGTCAAAGTTCAAAAGCGACATAAGCTGATAAAATTCCCGGAACCCACATGAATGACTACAGCGCAGCGCGTGCCCCGGCTTTTGCCAAAACCGGCGTCGGCCGCCCTCGCTTCGCGATCATCACGCAGCGCCCCCCCAGATGGTTGCGGAGATTTTGCCTGCGCAAAACTCTCTTCCAAATTGAATTCTACGCATGATTGGTCCGCTTTACCATGCACCAGCCAGCCACAAACTTCACCAGCAGGGCAAGAATAGCCCTCGGTCCAATTCTGCAGACCATGCGAATAATAATGCAGAAGCGTTGTCCTCCGGAGATGCAGCGCGACGAGCAACCGTACAAAGCACGAAGGGCGCGCCCGTGCAGGCGCGCCCTTCGTGCAATCCCAATCGTTACCGCTTGATGGCGATGCTCAATTCCTTCAACTGTGCGTCGGTCACCGGTGTTGGGGCGTCCATCATTAAGTCGGTGGCCGCGGCCGTCTTGGGGAAGGCGATGATCTCGCGCAGGCTGGGTGCTCCGGCCAGGATCATGACGATGCGATCCAGTCCCAGCGCGATCCCGCCGTGGGGAGGCGTGCCGTACTGCAGAGCCTCAAGGAAGAATCCGAAGCGCAGCTTCTGTTCTTCCGCGCTCATTCCCAACGCTTCGAAGATCTTTGCCTGTACTTCCTGCTGATGGATACGGATCGAGCCGGAGCCGAGTTCAGTTCCGTTCAGCACCACGTCATAGGCGCGGGCGCGAATCGCGCCAAGCGCCGAGTTCGGATCATGCTGGGCCTTCACGCCTTCGTTCAGCAACTCCATATGGTCTTCGTGGATCGAGGTGAACGGATGATGGGCAAAGGTCCAGGTCTCGATCTGCTCGTCCCACTCGAAGGACGGAAAATCGGTAACCCAGAGGAACTTGTATGTCTTTTCCTCGAAGGCCTTGTGGCGTGCGGCATAGCGCTGCGCCAGCGCCAGACGAAGCTGGCCCGCGTTGGAATAAACGGCGTAGCAGTCGCGCTGATGGCGCCGTTCGGCGGCGTCGTCGCCAGAGCTTGCCGCGTCGTCTTCTGTATTCTTGGGCGCAGCCACCAGAATCAGAAGGTCGTCTGCTTCTGCCCCGCTCAGTTGGCGAATCTTCGCAATCGCGTCCGGCCAGCTCTTTTCCAGCCGCTTGAAATCGTCGAAGAACTTGATGACCTTGGCCTGCTTCTCGCTCAGCAGCGCCTTGTGCTCATCGCGCTCTTTGCGCGAGAGCTCTCCTACCTTCGGCGTGCGGATCACGACCATGGGCAGCGACGGATCGATCAGCAGCGTCTCCACGGCCTCGGCCGGCAGGAGCGCCTTTACGTCCGTCATTGCCGGAAGACGAAGATCGGGCTTGTCGATTCCGTAAAGCCGGATGGCCTGGTCGTATTCCATCTGCGGGAAAGGCCGCTCGATGGTGTAGCCGGCGGCGGTGAAGGCGGCATCGAGAAAGCCTTCCACCACTCCGTGGATCGTCTCCTCGGTCGGGAAGGTCAGTTCCAGATCGACCTGGGTGAACTCCGGCTGGCGGTCGGCGCGCAGATCCTCGTCGCGGAAGCAGCGCGCAATCTGGAAGTAGCGGTCCATGCCGCCAATCATCAGCAACTGCTTAAAGATCTGCGGCGACTGCGGCAGGGCGTAGAACTCGCCGGGATGGACGCGGCTGGGAACCAGGTAATCGCGCGCGCCCTCGGGAGTCGAGCGCGTCATGTACGGCGTCTCAATCTCGTAGAAGCCCTCGCCCGCAAGATAGTTGCGAATGGCCAGCGTAACCCGGTGACGCATCTCGATATTGGCGTGCATCTCCGGACGGCGCAGGTCGAGGTAGCGATATTTCAGCCGCACTTCTTCGTTCAGGCTCACGCTGGCATCGCCAGGGAAAAATGGCGGCACCTTGCTCTCGTTCAGCAGCTTCAGCTCGCCCGCAAGCACTTCGATTTCGCCCGTATCCATCTTCGGATTGCGCGTGCCTTCGGTGCGCGCCTCCACCAAGCCGGTCACCGCGAGCACGTATTCGTTGCGGATGGCCGAGGCGCGCTCGTGCATCTCTGGATTGCGCTCCTTGTCGAATACGATCTGGGTTATGCCCGAGCGGTCGCGCAGGTCGATGAATATAAGATTGCCGTGATCGCGCCGACGGCTGACCCAGCCCATCAGAGTGGCCGTGCTCCCGTCATCGCTGAGTCGCAGTTCGCCGCAGCGGTGCGTCCGCTTCAAATCGCCTAAGAAATCAAGTTGCATAATCGCTTCCCGTGTTTTCGAAGTATGTTACGGAGTATGTTTCGAAGTAAGAAACTCGGTAAAATCCGCCTTGTCCATCCTACGACAAGTGGCGCGCCGTTGATGCATTCGCCCGGTGCTTTGCTGGATTTCGTCTGCTTAACCTTCCAGGTATCCCAGTAGTTCCGCGCGTGAAACCTTGGTCTGTTCGCCGCTCTTCAGGTGTTTCACAGCGAAGGCGTCCGCCTCCACCTCATTCTCGCCCACGATGATGGCAAACGTCGCACCCAGTTTTTCAGCGGTCTCAAAGCTCTTCTTCAGGCGGAAGCTTTCATCGCTCACGTCCACCGTAACGCCTTCGGCGCGTAGCTCCTTCGCCAGCTTCAGGGCGTGGCGATTCATGCCAGTGCCGAGCGGAATGACGAACGCCTTCAGCGCTTCGGCCGCCTCCTGTCGCTGCGCCTGTAAGGCCAGCACCAGCCGGTCTTCGCCTATAGCAAAGCCAATTCCCGGAGCCTTCGGCCCGCCGATCTGCTCGCTCAGTCCGTCGTAGCGGCCGCCGCCCAGCACCGCGCTCTGCGAGCCCAGTTCGCCGTGGGTGAACTCGAACGTGGTACGGGTGTAGTAGTCCAGCCCGCGCACCATGCGCTCATTCACCTGGTAGGGAACCTGGAGCGTATCGAGAATCGCGCGCACCTGCGCAAAGTGTTCGCGGCAGCCTTCGTCCAGGTAGTCGGCGATCTTCGGCAGCTTTTCGATGATGGGCTGATCGGCGGGAACCTTGCAGTCGAGCACGCGTAACGGATTGGTCTCCGTCCGCCGCTGGCAGTCGCCGCACATCTGATCCTTCACTCCGGCCAAGGCCTCGCGCAGAGCCTGGTTATAGGCCGGGCGGCAGTTCACGCAGCCCACGGAGTTCAGATACAGCGTCCAGCCCTTCAGCCCCACCGCGTCCAGCAGCGCGATCAGCATGTCCAGAACCTCGGCGTCGCGCATGGGTAGTTCGCTGCCCGCCGACGGCGGCCCGATGATCTCCGCGCCGATCTGGTAGAACTGGCGGTAGCGTCCCTTCTGCGGACGTTCGCGCCGGAACTGCGGCCCGATGTAGTAGAGCTTTTGCAGCAATCCGCTGCGCCCCATCTCGTGTTCGATGTAGGCGCGCACCACGCCCGCCGTGTTCTCCGGGCGCAGGGTCAGCGTCTGAGTCTTCTCGCTGGCGGCGCGAGCTTTGTCTTCCCAGGTGAACATCTCCTTGGAGACGATGTCGGTCTCCTCGCCTACGCCGCGGCAGAACAGTTCGGTGGTCTCAAAGATCGGGGTGCGAATCTCGTGATAGTTATAGCGGGCGAAGACCTGACGTACCCTGCGGTCGACAAAGTTCCAAAGTTCAGTGTCGGGAGGCAGAAGGTCGCGGGTTCCGCGTACAGCTTTGATCATTTTGCGTTCCTCGACCGGAAGTTCTGCCCATCTGGGTATGGATATTCCATCTGCCGCGCGGCCTGACGCGCAATCGGTTGTCCGTACATCTGCGCCACCAGGTAGAGCGCCATGTCGATGCCGGCGCGGATGCTGTTCGCAGTGGTGATGTTTCCGTCCACCACCATCGGCAGTTCGGGCAGCAGCGAGGTGCGGGGATTGCGCTCGCGGAAGAAATCCACCGAGCGGAAGTGCGTGGTGGCGGTTTTTCCCACCAGCAGCCCAGCCTCCCCCAGCAGTAGCGAGCCGGTGCCAACCGATGCCAGGCGGTCCACTCGCGAGGCCATCTTCTTGAGCCAGTCCAGGTACTCCGTCTGATGCATCAAAGCGCGAACTCCAGATCCTCCCGGAACCAGCAACATATCGAGTTTGGGGCAGGATGCGAAGTCCACGTCGGGCATAATCCTCATTCCGCCGCTCGTGCACACCAATTGCGTGTTCTCGGAGACCAGCAACTGGCGAATCGGCGACTCGCTTTCGCGCCGCGTCTCCTCGTCCAGCCGAGTGGTGGCAAAAACCTCGAAAGAGCCGCAGAAGTCCAACACTTCCGCGTCCGGATAAATCAGTATCCCGACCGTTTTTTCCCCTGTGATCAGCGGCCCACCGTTGGCGCTCACTGGCTCAGTTCCTTCAAGTACTGTTCTTTGTAACCCAGGTAGTTTGTACGATAAGTCAAAATTGAAGCCTTCTCCTCTTCACTCAAATAGCGGCGGAACTTTCCCGGCGCGCCCATCCACAGCGAGCCCGGTTCGACCGTGGTTCCCTCGGGAATCAGGGTTCCGGCGGCAAGGATCGAATCGTGCCCGATCCGCGCCCCGTTCAAAATGATGACGCCCATGCCGATCAGGCAGCGGTCTTCGATCACGCAGCCGTGCAAGATCGCGGTGTGGCCGACGGTTACGTCATCGCCCAATATCACCGGCCATTTGCCGAGCATTCCGTGCAACACGCAGTTATCCTGCACGTTGCTGTTGCTGCAAATGCGGATCGAGTGCACGTCGCCGCGAGCCACCACGTTCATCCAGATGCTGGCATGCTCGCCCAGCACCACGTCGCCGATGACCTGCGCGGAAACGTCCACGTAACAGGTAGCGGGAATGGTGGGCATCACGCCCTTGTAAGGCCGAATCATGAGATACCTCCAGCGTGGGAACCGGCTCGGCGGGGCGCCAAATCAGCGCACCGGCCAGCGCCGCGCGGCCCCTATGATGCCTCGGACACAAGTCGCCCCAAAATATTGACCATACCAGAACCAGTGGCGCGACGAAACCGGCAAAGCTGCTGCAAGTTCCCCCAATGCGAGTCCCGGTTGCTCCGCGCGGGGTTCCGCCGCGCTTATAACAGCCGGGAGACGACAACGGCCTTGCAAAAAGCCTCGCCGCAAGCCGGATTCAGGAGTACCATCTCTAGCGTCAGTCTTTTCCGTCATGGGAGCATCATCGGGAACCGGGCATGCCGGTAGTAATTCCGCGATCTTTCCGCACTCTAACATCTGCAGTCGAGTGGGCTCGGCCAATCTCCGGCTCGAAAGTTTCGGGGTTGGCGAGCGGTCATGCTGTGTACGCAATGCGCGAGCCGGGACTCGTTGCGTGGCGATGTTGTGGATCTGGGGCTGAAAGGGGATCGATCCCATGGAATTCCAGGACAGAGAGCTGAAGTGCGTGGACTGCGGCGCGGATTTTGTCTTTACTGCCGGAGAGCAGATTTTCTTCCACGATAAGCGATTTAAGAACCTACCCAAACGGTGCAAAGCCTGCAAGCAGAAACATCCCCCCGCCAAGGGAACGCCGAATCGCTTTACCAAGCAGGAAACCGCCGCAGTCTGCTCGGGCTGCGGAAAGGAAACGACCCTTCCGTTTCGTCCCACTCAGGGGCGGCCCGTGTTTTGCCGGGAGTGTTTCGGGAAGCAGAAGAAATCAGTCGGCGGACATGCCTGAGGCGTTCGGTTCTACTGTGAGGGTCTTCGCCCCGCCCCGGTGTCGCAGAAGCCGGGCGCTTCTGCATGCGCCCCATTCGACGGCGTTAGCTACTTTTGCGCGAGCTTCCCTTCGCCGCGGCAGCGCTGGCTTGCTGACGCCTCGTTAACGTCCCCGCGATCTCCGGAGCGACCGTTGCCTGCTTGCTGTCCTGATGGGTTACCAGCAGCGCCTCGATCTGGCGCAGCAGGTCGTTGGTGTTCATCGGCTTCACCAGCAGGGAATCGGCACCCTCGCTCTTCCAGTCGTATTCCATATTTGGATACGCCGTCAGGATGGCCGTCGCCGGATTGTAGGCCTGCGAACGCGCTGCGCGAATCACCTCGAATCCCGAGGACGTCTGCTCCATGCGCATATCGGTGATGACCATATCAAACGTGCCGCCGGACAATTTCTGCTTTGCTTCGCGCACGGAGGTGGCCGTCTCCACCTCAAATCCATTCATCTCCAGAATTGCTTTCAGGGTCAGCAGGATCGCTAATTCATCGTCTACGAGCAAAATGCGTCGCGTCATTTGCAAACTCCAGAATTCCAAAAAGACGGCTTCAGTGGTGAGAGACCGCAGCCAGCCACCGTTCCAGTTGACCGAACCCGGCGCCAATCGCGGAGCCAGTGTTGAATCACCCCGAATGCCCATATAATACTCCCGTGAGCAGTTTCTTTGTAGAAAACTTCGGTTGTCGCGCCACTCAGGCCGACGGTGCGGCCATCGAACGCCAGTTGGCCGATCATGGTATGTCGCGAGCCGGTACGGCGGCCGAAGCCGAAGTCGTTGTCTTGAACACCTGCACCGTAACCTCCTCCGCCGATCAGGATGCGCGTGCCGCCATACGCCGTATCCATCGCGCCAACCCCGCGGCCCGCATCCTCGTGACCGGATGTTATGCGCAGCGCTCTCCCGAGGAGATTTCCGCCATCGAGGGCGTCGCGCTCGTGGTAGGCAACTCGCACAAGCACCGCCTCGCCGAGATCGCCGCCGGCAACGGCTTCGTCTCACTGGATTGCCTGGTCCATGCAGTTGCCGACGTTGCTGTAGGCGCGCCGCGTCGCGCGCCGGTTGTGGTGGAAGATATTTTTGCCCACACCGAATTGCTTGCCGCGCCCGTCTTCGATTCCGATAACGAGAAGACTCGCCCCAACCTCAAGGTGCAGGACGGATGCAACAACCGCTGCTCGTTTTGCGTTATCCCGTTCGTGCGCGGCCGCAGCCGTTCGCTTCCCCTGGGGGAAGTTCTGCGCAATGTCGATCAACTGGTCGCCAATGGCTATCAGGAACTGGTGCTCAGCGGAATCAATCTCGGCCGCTGGGGGCGCGATCTAAGTCGCGATTTAAGCCGCGATCACGAATTACGACGCGCTCCGCTTTCTGCCCCGGATGCATCCGCCTCAGCCGCGCCCCGCCTTCGCTTTGTCGATCTCCTCCAGGTTATTCTGGAGCGCACCCGCGTGCCCTTGCTGCGCATCAGTTCGGTGGAGCCCATGGACTGGAGCGACGAACTCATCGCCCTTGCCGCATCCTCGCCGCGCATCGCCAAGCACGCCCATGTTCCGCTGCAGAGCGCTAGCGACCGCATCCTGCGCCTGATGCATCGCCGCTATCGTCCCTGGCATTACGAGGATCGCATTCAGCGCATCCATGCCGCCATGCCCAAGGCGGCCATTGGCGCCGACGTCATGGTGGGCTTCCCCGGCGAGAGCGAGGAGGACTTCGAGCAGACCCGTGCTTTCATTGAGCGCCTGCCCTTTACCTACCTGCACGTCTTCACCTATTCCTCGCGCCCTGGCACTCCGTCGGCGCAGATGCCGGCGCAGGTTCCCGTGCACCTGGCCCGGGAGCGCAATCGGGTGCTCCGTGAACTTGCCGCCCGCAAGAAGCGCAGCTTTCAGGCGCAATTCATCGGCGAGACTCTGCCCGCGCTCACTCTCACCCGGATCGCGCAGGGCCGCACCGAAGCGCTCACGGATAACTATCAAAAGCTCCGGCTCCAGGGCGAACTTCCGTCGAACCGAATGCTCACCGCGCGCATCCATTCCATAGATGGCGAAGCGCTCGTGGGTGAGATGGAGTAAGTGCTAGGTTAGTTTCAAGTGAAACCTCTGCCGCCCACGCAAACTCTAAAACTTGAGGTCTTCGCTCTTAACTTTGAAGCCGTGTCCTGAAAGGAACCGCATGTCCAGCGTCTTTGATTTTGCCGCCAAACTTAATAATGGGACCGACAAGCCGCTCGCCGATTATCGCGGCAAAGTTCTGCTCATCGTCAACACCGCCAGCAAGTGCGGATTCACGCCGCAGTACAAGGGGCTGGAAGAGTTGTACCAGGAATATCGCGGACAGGGGTTGGAGGTTCTCGGTTTCCCTTGCGATCAGTTCGGCCACCAGGAGCCCGGCAACGACGAGGAAATTCGCGGCTTCTGTGAACTCAACTACGGCGTTACCTTTCCGCTGTTCTCCAAGATCGAGGTCAACGGAGAGAACCAACATCCCCTGTACAAGTATTTGAAGTCCGAGGCGGGTGGTATGCTTGGCGACGACATCAAGTGGAATTTCACCAAGTTCCTGGTCGGCCGCGATGGTAAGGTTCTCGACCGCTTTGCTCCCGTGACCACCCCCGACAAGATCGGCGGTGACATCGCCAAGGCACTAAAGGCACAAAAGGCGGCGTAGCCTTGCTAGGGCGAAATTCCACGCTTTGCCCTGGGCGCGGAGCCTGCTTGTGCTCTGGCCCAATCTCCTTTCCGTGCTATACTTTGACGGGTTTCAGTACCACCGGAGGACCGTATCGATAAACGTTTTATCCGCACCAATGAGCGAATCCGTGTCCGCGAAATTCGCGTGATCGACGATCAGAGTGAACAGCTTGGCATCATGGCTCCTCTTGACGCGCTCAAAATTGCCAGGGAAAAAGGACTCGACCTGGTGGAGGTTTCACCCACCGCGCAGCCGCCTGTCTGCCGCATCATGGACTTTGGTAAGTACATGTATGAGCAGGAAAAGAAGGAGCGCGCGGCCAAGAAGAACCAGAAAGTCATCACTATCAAGGAAGTGAAGTTCCGCATCAATGTGGACGAGCACGATTATCAGACCAAGAAGAATCATGCTCTGCGCTTCCTCAGTGACGGTGACAAGGTCAAGGCAACCATCTTTTTCCGCGGACGTGAGATGACCCGTCAGATGCTCGGTCGTGAGATCCTGCAGCGGCTGATCAAGGACATTGCGGATAAGGCCGTGGTCGAGAACATGCCGCGGCAGGAAGGCAACACCCTGCACCTGATTCTGGCGCCGCCGAAGGTTCAGAAGTAGCCGGAAAGGCGCAGTCCACGGTATGCGGGCTGCTCCCAAGCGACGGCTTCGCTCTGCTGTTGGCCGCTGTCCACCGATATTTTTCAAGGGCTTTCTTGCCGCTCCGGTTTGCCCGGAGACGCCCTCCTCGTGTTTAATAAGAAGAGTTGTATTTAGGACAGACAATGCCGAAGATGAAGACTCACAGCGGCGCCGCCAAGCGCTTCAAGAAGACAGGCACGGGCAAGGTAAAGCGCGGTTTTGCTTTCCAGCGCCACATCCTGACTTCCAAGGGCACTAAGCGCAAGCGCCAGATGGATATGGGCGGAATGGTCGATAAGGCCGATCTGCCGAAGATCCTGAGGATGATCCCCTACTAGTCAGGCGATCTCCCGCCGGACGGCCTCGTTTCGTCGCCTCGTCCGGTGCAATCGGGTCGCGTGACCCAGGTGTGTGAAGAGGTCCAAGGTGTAAAACCTCCTGCCTCCAGCCGCCATAATCCCGCGGACCTCAGGTCCAGCGGAAGTTTTCAAAAGGAAGGTAGCAGCAATGCCTCGCGTAAAACGTGGTACGAAGCGCCGTGACAAGCGCAAAAAGATTTTAGAGCGCGCCAGTGGGTACTTCCTCACAAAGTCGAAGCTCTATCAGGCGGCACAGGAAGCCGTACAGCGCGGCCTCAAGTTCGCATTCACTGGCCGTAAGCAGAAGAAGCGCCAATACCGTGCACTATGGATCGTGCGCATCAACGCCGCCGCCAAACTCAGCGGCCTCAGCTATTCACAGTTCATCCACGGTCTGAAGGTGGCAGGAATCGAGCTTGATCGTAAGATCCTGGCCGACATCGCCGTTCATGATGCCGCAGGCTTTGCCAACTTGGTCGCGCAGGCCAAGGCCGCCGTGCCGGCACAAGCGTAAAGCACCTCGACCAAGTATCAAAAGCCACCAATGGCACGGGAACACGAAACCAACCGGTTTGTGCGCTCCGTCAACCATTGGTGGCTTTTCTTGCGTACCGGAGACTGAGCAGTTCAGGAGCAGCCAAGCACTCATGTATAGCGTTCCCAAACTCGAAGATTTCTCTCCCGCCTCGCTTGATGCGGCCGCCGCTGAACTGCTTGCGGCGCTCGTCGCCGAGTCCCAGGCCGCCGCCGATCCCAAGGCCTTTGAAGAGTTCCGCAACCGCTGGATGGCCCGTAAGAATGGCTTGCTCTCCCAGGTCAACGATCTGTGGCTGAAGGCCGCGCCCGGCCCCGCCAAGCGCGAAGTAGGCCAGCGCGTCAACGCCCTCAAACTCCAGGCCGAGACCCTGGTCGCCGAGGCCGAGCAACTCGCCGCCGGCTCGGCTCTCACCGCCCGGCTCAAGTCCGAGACTCTTGACATCTCGCTGTCCGGCATCGAGCGTCCGCTCGGCGTGCGCCATCCTGTCCTGCGTACCCTGGACGAGCTGATCTCCGTCTTCGTCAAGATGGGTTACTCCATCGCCGAAGGGCCCGAGGTCGAGAGCGACTACTACAACTTCGAGGCCTTGAATTTTCCGCCCAACCATCCCGCGCGCGACACGCAAGACACGCTCTTCATCGCCAACCGGGAGCAGCGTGCGCAGCGCGACCGCCTGCTGCTGCGCACCCACACCTCGCCGGTGCAGATCCGCACCATGGAGAAGCTTGCGCCGCCGGTGCGCGTTATCTGCCCCGGCAAGGTGCACCGCAATGATGCGCCCGACGCGACTCACTCGCCCGTTTTTCACCAGCTTGAGGGCCTCTGCGTCGATACCAACATCACCTTCGGCGATCTGAAGGGAACCCTCGATCACGCGATGAAGTCGCTCTTCGGCTCGGCGGTGAAGACCAGCTTCCGACCCTCGTTTTTTCCCTTCACCGAACCCAGCGTTGAGGTTGCCATCTCATGCCCATTCTGCGCGGGCAAAGGCTGCCGCCCGTGCAAACAGAGCGGCTGGATCGAGTTGCTCGGCGCCGGCATGGTCGATCCCAATGTCTTCGGCTTTGTCGATTACGACCCGAAGAAGCTCAGCGGCTTCGCCTTCGGCATGGGTGTCGAGCGGCTGGCGATGATGACCTACAACGTCGATGACATCCAGCAGTTCTTCTATGGCGATATGCGCTTCCTGGAGCAGTTTGCGTAATGAAATAAAAGGGATTGCTCCATCTGCGAATTCATCTTTATGCGGAGGCTGAGATGTGGAGCGCTGTGGCGGAATTAGGAAAGTTGTTGGCGGACATACGTGACCTGTTGGAGGTCATTCTTGGATCGCTAATTTCTCTTTTGGTTAGCCAGTATTACTTCCGACGGCAGTTACGTCTGGAGCTATTGATCCGCTTTACGAAATTAGTTACGGCACGCAAGCGTTACATGCTGTCAACCTTGGGGCTGCGGGAGAAGGATACGTTTCCCGATTACGTCAAGGATGCCATGGTTGACTACAAGGGGTATTTTGAGGTGTATCTCCCCGAAGGCGATATCGCAAGCGTACATCGTCAGGCCGGGGAACTGGCGCAGAAGGAGATTCTAGAGCATCCCGAGCAATTCGAACCGATAACACCCGCGCATGCTGGTAAAGATGCGGGGATGGGGCACCCATAATTTCACACTCTCTCTGTTTGCTAAAGGGACTAGACAAATGTCCAGACTTGGAAAAAGTAGTCTTGTATTGCTTTTAGTCGCATTTTTGACATGGGCTTGCGCGCTCGTGATCGCAGAGGAAGCTGCGAAGCGGTTGTATCTTTCGGAAAAAGACTCGTCAAGCAGCGCCACAAGGTTGTCCAGCATGGACATGATAAAGGCCGTTAATGAGAAGTGCTCAAACGTCGTAATTACGAACGATAGAGCCAAAGCAGATTATATGTTGGAGACGGGAAGCGCTTGGTGCTGCACACCACGAGGCGAGTCACGGGGCTATAAATTCACGTTATTCAACAAAGATGGCGATGCCATGTATGCCACTCAGACGCACACTCTAGGCAACGCGGTCAAAGATGTGTGTAACGCTATGAACGCTGGTAAGCCTAAGAGATAAAAAGGCATGAAGCAGATATGAAGATCTCACCGAATTGGATTCGCGATTTCGTCTCTCCCACCGCCAGTGACCGTGATGTGGCCGAGTCTCTCACCGTCAGCGGCATCGCCATTGAAGGCTATTTCGGCGAAGGCGCCGACCAGACCTGGGAGGCCGAGATTACCACCAACCGCGTCGATGCCATGAACCACTACGGCGTCGCCCGCGAGGTCTCGGCCATCTATGACCTCGACATATCGCCGCTTGTCCCAAGTGTCCCGAAGGTCGCCGCGAGCGGCCCCGCGAACTTCTCCATCGCTATCGAAGACGCCGAAGGCTGCGCGCGTTACACCGCCCGCATCGTGCGCGGGGTCAAGATCGCACCGTCTCCAGCAAAGATCTCCCATCGTCTCGAACTCATCGAGCAGCGCAGCATCAACAACGTAGCTGACGCCAGCAACTACGTGCTCAACGAAATCGGCCAGCCCACTCACGCCTTCGATCTCGACAAACTCGAGGGTGGCAAGATCATCGTGCGCCGCGCCCGCACCGGAGAGACGCTCACAACTCTCGACGGCGTGGAGCGAACGCTCTCGCCCGTTGACCTGGTCATCGCCGATGCCGTCAAGCCCGTAGCGTTGGCCGGAGTCATGGGCGGCGAGGCTTCGATGATCACCGATGCCACCCGCAATGTACTCATCGAGTCCGCGTGGTTCGATCCGGCGTCGATTCGCGCCACCGCGCGCCGCCTCGGCATGCACACCGACGCCTCGCACCGTTACGAACGCGGAGCTGACCCCGGCATCACGCAGGTGGCCTGCGCTCGCGTTGCGGAGCTGATCGTGGCCTCTGCCGGCGGCGCGGTTTCCGAAGAGATCGATGCGGTAGCGCGAGCTGTTCCGCAGCCGCGCATTGCTCTGGCCTCCAGCGAAGTGAAGCGCATTCTCGGCGTGGAGATTCCTCCCTCCGAGATTGCCCGCATCCTGCGCCGCCTGGGTTTCACCGTCGAACGCTTCGGCGCCGAACGCTTCACCGTGGAACCCCCTGCCGTCGAACGCGGCCCGGAGTTCATCATCACAGTGCCCACATGGCGGCTGGACGTAGAGCGCGAAATCGATCTCATCGAAGAGGTCGCGCGCATCTACTCCTACCTCAAAATCCCCGACACTCTGCCTTCGTTTGCCGGCGGAGTTGTGGAACTGCCCAACGCCCGCAAGCAGGCCGCGCTGCGTGGCCGCCTGCTCGCGCTCGGCTATAACGAATCGCTCTCCTCCACATTTATCCCGCAGGAGGACGCGCGCTTTTTTGCCCAGGCCGAGCCCGTGCGCATCGCCAATCCGCTGAGCGAGGAGGCGTCGTTCATGCGCACCTCGCTGGTCCCCGGACTGCTGCTGCAAGTCGCCTACAACCTGAATCGCGGCAATGCCGATGTCCGCCTCTTTGAAGCCGGACACGTCTACGCGATGCAGGGCGAGGCGGTCGACGAGCACAACTCTCTCGTCTTCGTCGCCAGTGGGGCGGCGCGCCAATTAGGCGTTCACGGCAAGCCGGAGCCGCTCAATTTCTTTCACGTCAAGGGAGACATCGAGCAGCTTCTTGTCGCCTTCGCCTTCGATAAGAGCGATTCGGGCGAAGTTAGTTTTGATCGCAACGTGCCTGCGTGGCTGCATCCGGGCCGCGCCGCACGCGCTCAGGTCGCGGGCGCAACCGTCGCCATCTTCGGCCAGCTTCATCCGGAAGTCGCCGCCGCGCGAAAGCTCAAGCAGGATGTCTTCATCGCGGAGGTATTTGTCGAAGCGCTCTACGAGTTTGCGCTGTGTCAGCCCGCCTACACTCCAATCTCGAAGTACCCGGCGGTCGAGCGCGACTTTTCCTTCGTCTTGCCCGAGGGCCTGGAGTTTGAAAGCATCCGCCACAAGCTCTCCGCGCTCTCGATTGCCGAACTCACCACGATCCTTCCGGCGGAAACCTTCCGTGGCGGCTCACTCGCCGCAGGAACCTATTCGTTCCTCCTGCGCGTCCGCTTCCAGTCCGCCGAACGCACCCTGCGCGACGACGAAGTAGCCATGTGGTCGCAGCAGATTGTGAGGTCGGTGGAATCGCTGGGAGGATCGCTGAGGCAATAACAACGAGTTCTGACGCGAAAGCCCCGCAGCGTGCGGGGCTTTGTAGTTCTGCTCGCGATTATGTCTCTGATTCACACAGAGAGAGGTTCTGTTTGGCTGAGTACCTTGGAGCTAGGCCCACAGCATCAATCCCTCTGCTTTGCCAATTTTTCTTGCAACTGGTTGTAGGTCGCTTCATAGCGCGCGAGTCTTTTTTCATCGGCGACTTTGCCACAGAAATCAAACTGTTGATCACCGCCGCTCGGCAAAATGTGTTGTGTAACATCCCAGTACGTTCGGGCTTCCGAACAACGGTAATATCCCCGGGAACGCCGACTTCAATTTCCGTTATCAAATGGCAGCCCGGGTAGTCTCGTAGTTCCCCACCGATGAAGGTTTTGAATGTTGTATACATGATCAGTCCTAATCTCCTTCAGTTTTCGTGCCGGCCCTGCCACCGCGTTCAAGTGTAGTCTGAGTTCTCGAAGAAACCGGCTCCTACCCATCCCGTTGCGCGAATCAGACCCCACGGCACAAGAAAACCAAGTATAGGATAGGTCACGATCAATAAATATGACCGAAGAGTTGGGGGCAGTGTCGGAACAAGGGTCTGACCGTCTTCCGTGTCAATTGATTCAACTCCATAATCCTTAGTCCAATAAATGGTTTTAATACTGTCGCTATTTACTATTGATCGAGCCTTCCACGCTGTTCCGTCATACTTCCACGCCTCCCGCACAGAACCGTCAAGGTGCCATCCAACCGCCTCATAGGGATGTTGTGGAGGCCTCGGAGTACCTTCGTCAGTAAACCTTGCAATTTGAGTTGCGCCCGCAGGCACCTTGCTCATATCAAGCTTCACGTCGCCATCCGAATATTCGGTCAACGAAATGGGCGGACCTATCGGTTTGAAGAGCCTGGGGAAAAATGTGCGTTCATGCTGCGCGATGGAAGATGCTGCCAACAGTTCAAAATTGTCATGCAGTACCCGTTGCGTCCTGACAGTTTCTAGCTGCAGGTATGAAGCTGCGCCCCCTACGAGAGCGCCTATTACCCCAGCGAACAGCGCCAGCCGTTGCATCCCTTTTTTGACATTCATTGCGGACTCCTGAACCTCGCTGGGTCGATATTGTGTCGATGGCGAGAGCCATCTGAAAAACTGAATTTCTTACGACGTGCTCGCTGCGCCTGCCTGCTCCGGCAGCAGCGGCTCATCCTCCGCGCTTGCATCTACCAGCTCTGGCGACAGATTTTTCTTCGGCTTCACGCCCAGCGCCTTCAGCATCTCCGCCTGCCGGATCACGTTTCCCTTGCCGGATGAGAGCTTGCCGAGCGCAAGGCCGTAGCTTGTCTTTGCCTGCTCCAGTCGCTCGCCCACGCTCTTGAGATCATCCACAAAGCCCACCAACTTGTCGTAGAGTTCGGCCCCGCGATTCACAATGTCTTGCACGTTCTGCTTCTGCCGCTCCTGGCGCCACAGATGCGCCACCGTGCGCACCACAAACAGCAGCGTGCTCGGACTCATCAGCAATACGCCGCGATCGAAGTAGCTTGCCCACAGCTCGGAATCACTGCTGATCGCCGCCATGAACGCGCCCTCGATGGGAACGAACATGCAGACAAAGTCGATCGATTGCAGTTGGTGCAGCGACTGGTAATTCTTCTCCGCCAGCTCCTTGATATGCCGCCGGACCGACTCCATGTGCCGCGCCAGCGCCAGCTTGCGCACCTCGTCGCTCTCGGCATTAACGTACTCGTTGTAGGCCGTCAGCGAAACCTTGGAGTCGATGATGAGGTGCTTGTTCTCCGGCAACTTGACGATCACATCCGGCCGCGCCTGCCGCGAATCCTCATCGCGGAAACTGTTCTGCACAAAGTATTCTTCGTCCTTGCGCAGCCCCGAGGACTCCAGAATCTGGACCAGGATCATCTCGCCCAGATCGCCCTGCGCCTTGGACGAGGTCGTCAGCGCGCGCGTCAGGTTGCTGGTATCGGTGGAGAGTTGCTGGTTCAGCCCCATCAACAGCCGCACCTGCTCGCTGAGCGCCGAGCGATCCTTGCCTTCCTGCACGTACACCTCTTCCACCTTTTGCTGGAAGCTCTTGATCTTTTCCGCCAGCGGCGTCAGCAACTGCGAAAGATTAGTCTGGTTCTGCTCCGTGAAGCGCTTGCTCTTCTCTTCCAGGATGTCGTTGGCGAGCGTCTTGAACTGATTTGAGAGCTCGACCCGCGCACCGGCCAGCAGCTCAAGTTTTTCGTTCAACTGCTGCTCTTGCTGCTTCGATTGTTGTACAAACTGGAGCTCTTGTTGCTTGAGCTGTTCGTTCAGCCGTACTACTTCTTTTTCCGCCGTGGATCGCGCCTCGGCGTTCATCTTGAGTTCGCTGCCGGATTGATTCAGTTGCTCTTGCAGTCCGCCCAGGCTGTTCCGGGCGGCGGCCAGCTCCGCTTCCAAGGTAGCCGACTGGGAAGCCAACTGCGAGCGCAAGGCGGACGATCGGCCGCTAAGAATCACGGCGGTGATGCAAGCTCCGAAAAGGGATGCAAGAATAGCAGTAAGGACAAACATGAACATGAGCACGGCTCCGAGTTCTTGGATTGTAACCCACCTTTGCCGGGGAAGGTTACCGGCGCGCGCCTTACACTGGGTGCTGCCGCTGCTCTTGCTCGCCCCTGCCTCGTTTGCGCAATACACCGCCTTCTCGGCACAGGACGAACAGGAGATCGTCCGCCTGGTCAATCGCGAGCGGCAGTCGCTCGGTCTTGCCACGCTTGTGGTCGACGAGCGCTTGCAGCAGGCGGCCCGCAAGCACAGCCTGCGCATGGCCGCTGCCGGTGCGATTGAGCATCAATTCAAGGGCGAGCCCAAGCTCTCGCTACGCCTCGACGCAAGCGCGCTGCGTTTTGACGTCTGTGGCGAGAACGTGGCTCTGGCCAACGATGCCGCCCGCGCCCACGAAGCTCTCATGCACTCGCCCGGTCATCGCGCCAACATTCTGGACGCTCAATACAATGCCATTGGTATCGGCGTGGTTCGCACCCCAAACCAAATCTTCGTTACCCAGGATTTCGCCCGGCGTCTTCCAGAGGTGGGCGTGGAGGAAGCCGAAGAGCAAGTGGCCGCAAATCTGAACCGGCTGCGGCGCAAGGCAGGCGTGCCCGTCTTGAACCGCGTGCCCGCGCTCCAGTTGCGCCAACAGGCCTGCGAGATGGCGGCCAACAATAAGCTGAATCCCCGTGCCGGACTCTCACCCAGGGTGAATAACTCGATTGCCTTCACCGCAACCGATCTAGCCGATACTCCCGAGTCGCTGGAGCGCCTTAAAACGCGTCCTGCCAGCGGCTTCTCGGTCGGAGCCTGTTACCAAGCCAGCGCAAGCTACGAAACTCCGGTCTTCTGGATCATCGTGGTGACTTACTTTTGATCTCACGAATTTCTCGCCGGAACGATGGCAGCCGTCAAGGCCTGGCGCATGAGCACTGCATTTCGTGCCCATGAAAACGCGGGCGCCGAGGCCCGCGTTCGTGGCTTCCGGGAGTGGCGCTAAACGTTTGCCGCCTCGTTCTTTTTCGCGTACTTGGCCTCAACGTACTCACTCAGGATCTGCTTGAACTCTTCGACGATGTGATCGCCTTTGAGCGTGGTCGCCAGATGTCCGTCGATGAACACAGGAGCCTTCGGGTCCTCGAACGTTCCGGGCAGTGAGATGCCGATGTTGGCGTGCTTGGACTCGCCCGGTCCGTTCACGATGCAGCCCATCACCGCCAGCTTCATCTCTTCCACGCCCTCCAACCGATTGCGCCACTCCGGCATCTGCTCGCGCACGTAGAGCTGAATCTGCTGCGCCAGCAACTGGAAGTAGGTCGAGGTGGTGCGTCCGCAGCCGGGGCAGGCCGTAACCTGCGGCAAAAAGCTGCGAATCCCCAGCGACTGTAACACCTGCTGCGCGACCTGAACTTCCTCCGTACGGTCGCCGCCCGGCGCTGGTGTCAGCGAGACGCGGATGGTGTCGCCAATCCCTTCCTGCAACAGGATCGCCAGCCCTGCCGTGCTGCTTACGATTCCTTTCGCGCCCATGCCCGCTTCGGTCAGCCCCAGGTGCAGAGGATATTGGCAGCGCGCAGCCAGGTCGCGGTACACGTCCACCAGATCCTGGACGCCGCTCACCTTGGCAGACAGCAGGATGTGATCGCCCGGCAGACCATAGCTCTCGGCCAGCTCCGCCGAGTGCAGCGCGCTGGTGATCATCGCCTCGATCATCACGTCGCGCGGTTCCTTCGGTTCGGCCAGCTTTGCATTTTCATCCATCATGCGCGCCAGCAAACTCTGGTCCAGCGAGCCCCAGTTCACGCCGATTCGCACTGGCTTGTCGTTCTCAATCGCACACTCGATCATGGTGCGGAAGTTGTCGTCGTTCTTGCGACCGATGGAGACGTTGCCGGGATTGATACGGTACTTGGCCAGCGCTCGCGCACACTCGGGAAATTTCTTGAGCAACAGATGTCCGTTGTAATGGAAGTCGCCCACGATGGGGACGTACACTCCCATCGCCGCCAACTCGTCCACAATCGGACGAACCGCCGCAGCGGCGGCATCGTTGTTCACCGTGACGCGTACCACTTCCGAGCCGGCCAAGGCCAGAGCTGCCACCTGCTTTACGGTCGAGGCCACGTCCGCCGTGTCCGTGTTGGTCATTGACTGCACCATCACCGGCGCGTCGCCGCCTACCAGTATGTTTCCAATTTTTGCCTTGTAGCTTGTTCTGCGTTGAATGATTGCCATGAGGGAGTCTTCTCTATTTAGTTTATCAGCTTAGTTTATCAGCACCCGTATGGCTTTGGAAAAGGGCGCCCTTGGGCGCCCTCGGCACTGCACTCTTTTGCCCTACTGGCCGGGCAGCATCTTCACCACATCGTTGAAGATCACCATGCCCGCAAACAGGATGAGGCAAACGAACGCCACCTGATAGAGGCGGATTTTGATGGCTTCATTGATGTCGCGCCGCATCACCGATTCCACCACCAGCATGGCAATCAGTCCGCCATCCAGAATGGGGATCGGCAACAGATTGAAGAGCCCAAGCTGCAAGCTCATCATCGCCATGAACTCCATCAGGTCGTTGAGGCTGCGATGGTGCACCATCTCGCCGGAGACGCGGACGATTTCGATCGGACCCGACATTTGTTTCACTGAAACTTTGTGCTCGACCATGCCCCCAATCAGATCGATGACCAATCCAGAGAGCTTTTTGCACTCATCCAACGAGCGTCCGAAGGCTTCCAGTACCGGCAGCTTTTCAACCTGCATGGGCTCGGAGACAAAGCCGATGCGATAGCTCTGCACCGGTCCCTCGGCCGGGGTCAGTTGCGGCGTTACGGTGAGCGCAATCTGCTCGTTCCGGCGCAGAATTTGCAGGTGCACCGGCTTGTCTTTGGTGGTCTGCAGATACGCCTGCATGGCCCCGGTGGCACGGATTGGACTTCCGTCCACGGCCACGATTTCATCGCCCATCTGCATTCCGGCCCGCGCGCCGGGCATATCTTTCTCCAGCCCGGTTACCAGGAAGGGCTGCCGCGGCAGCCAGCCTGCCTCGCCACTCTGTTGCTTGCCTTCAGCCTTGGGCACCAGCGTGATTGGCAACACCGCGTTGTCGCGCTTCACGCGCAGCGCCAGAGGCTGGTTCGGGCTGATCAGAACCTTGTTACGTACATCCTGCCAAGTCGGCTTCTGCGCGTCACCGATTTGCAGGATCTGATCGCCCTCTTTCACTCCGGCCTGCTCTGCCGGAGCACCAGGCACGCACCAGCCCACAACCGCTGGCTGATACATTCCGTAAGGAATCTCATGATGAACCGCAAAGACCACGGTCAGCAGCACGACCGCCATGACCGCGTTTGCCGCCGGTCCGGCCACTGCAATGATCAGCCTTTGCCATCGCGGATGGCGCAGGAACTCGGCTCCGTCGTCAGCGGCCGCGCCCTCCGGGCGATCCTCCGGCATCTCGATCGCGTTGACTCCGGTCATCTTCACGTAGCCGCCCAGCGGCAGGGCTGAGATCCGATAGTCGGTATCCCCGCACCGGAAGCCGAGCAGGCGCTTGCCAAACCCAATGGAGAAGACTTCCACGCGCACGCCCAGCAACTTGGCTGCGGCAAAGTGGCCGAACTCGTGCACCAGGATCATTGCCCCCAATACGACGACCGCACCGAGCACAGTGTAAAAAGCGTTAATCATAAACAGGATATGTTTTCTCCAGCACGCCTACTTCGTGAGTGCCGCGGGCGAAATCCCCGCGCTTGCATGTACAAACCGTCGCGCCAACTCGCGCGCTTCCGAATCCATACACAGAACCTCAGATATAGATTCCGGTTTGTGCGTTGGCGTTTCATTCAAAACTGCCTGAATCGTAGCCGGTATCCCTAAAAAGGGGATTTGCCCCTCCAGGAAGGCCCCTACTGCCACTTCGTCCGCCGCATTCAGGGCCACGGTTTTGGCTCCGCCCGCCTCCACCGCCTCATAGGCCAGCCGCAGACAGGGAAACTTATCCAGGTCCGGCGGCGAGAAATCCAGATGCTTCAGCGACAGCACGTCAAAGCGCAAATCGCTTGCGATCCGCTCCGGCCAAGCCAGCGCGTACAAGATCGGCAGCCGCATATCGGTCACGCTCACCTGCGCCAGGATGCTGCCGTCCACAAACTCCACCATGCTGTGCACGGTGCTCTGCGGATGCACCACAACCTTGGTTCGCGAAGGCGGAGTGTTGAACAGCCGCACCGCCTCGATCACCTCAAAGCCCTTGTTCATCAGCGTCGCCGAATCGATGGTGATGCGCCGCCCCATTTTCCAGGTCGGATGATTCAGAGCTTGGGCAACCGTGATGTTCGCAAATTCTTCCCGCGGCGTGTTCAGGAACGGGCCGCCCGATGCGGTCAGCCATACCCGCTCGACCTCATCCATCCGTCCGCCGCGCAGGCATTGGTGTACTGCGTTGTGCTCGCTGTCGATCGGCAGCAGCGGCTTGCCCTGGCGCCGCGCCTCGGCGGTAATCAACTCGCCGGCGGCCACCAGGCATTCCTTGTTGGCCAGTCCGATCTCCTTGCCCGCCTTCACCGCCTCATAGGTGGCTTCCAGGCCGGCGACGCCGACAATGGCGCTGACCACGAAATCGACCTCGGGGTCGGTCGCCACGACCACTGTTCCAGCCGTTCCCCAGACCACCTCGGTCTCGCTCGCACCGGCGTCGCGCAGGCGCTTCCGCAAAGCTCCGGCTGCTTCCTCGTCAGCCACCGAGAGCAGCTTCGGACGCCAGCGCAGCGTCTGCTCAAAGGCCAGCTCCAAGTTCGAGCCCGCAGCCAGAGTCGCGACCGCAAAGCGATCGGGATAACTTTCGACGACTTTCAAAGTGCTGCAACCGATCGAACCGGTTGAGCCCAGGATTGCGATTCGTTTTATCACGGACACATACCAGTTTAACCCGCCCGCCTACCCTTGCACGAATTTCTGTCCGAAAGCCAGGAACAGAAGAAACGCTACCGGTAACGCCAGAAGCAGCGCATCGATCCGGTCCAGAATTCCCCCATGTCCCGGCAGCATGGTGCCGGAGTCCTTTACTTCCGCGCCGCGCTTCAGCGCCGACTCCAGCAAATCCCCCACCTGTGCCGCGACGTTGATGATCGCCGCCAACAGCGCCGCGATCCATAGCGGCGCGCGCCCATACGCCGGAGCGCCGATCAGCAGAGATTCCTGCACATCGACCAGCAGGTGCGCCCGCTCCAGCGCCGCCGCGATCTCCGGCAGGTAGTGTGCAAAGAGGCAGCAGACGCCGATGGCGAAGACCAGCGAAGCCACCGTGCCCTCAATCGTCTTGCCGGGACTGATTCGCGGCGCCAGCTTGTGCCGTCCCATGCTCTTGCCGACGTACATCGCGGCGGTGTCTCCCACCCACACGGCGAGGAAGGTAAACACCACATAAACCCATCCCCGCACCGATTCGCGCATCAACGCCAGCAACAGCAGCGGCAGTCCAATGTAGGGAAGCGCCAGGTAGCTCATGGCCGCCCCCGGCAGCGCGGTTTTCAGATCCTCCCGCGCCATCGCCGCGATCATCAGCAGAAATGGCGCGAACAGGAATAGCATCAGAATCCCCGCCAGCACCGCCCCGCCGCCAAACTCCTGGGCATAGTAAAAGACCACAAAGAGCGCGGAGCTGTAGAGATAGGTCAGCAACCGGAAGGGTTCAACGCCGTAGCTGGCCGCAATGCCCAGATATTCAAAGACTGCCGCCAGCGCCACCACCACGGTAATCAGCAGGAAGAGCCAAAGCGGCGCGCGAAATACAGCCAGCAGCACCAGTGGAATCAGCATCACGGCGGTAAGAATACGTTTCATATGGACACCAGCAGAGTATCTTCTGGCGGGTTCAGGAAGCAAAGCGGGAGACGAAATTCAGGGGATCGGAAACAATTCTTTACTTATCCCCGCCAGCGGCGATGGCTTGGGGCTGACTGTCCTAGACCGCCGCGCCTACGTTGCCATAGCGGCGCTCGCGTTTCTGGAAGTCCGCCAGGGCCAGCAAAAGATGATTGCCGTCGAAGTCCGGCCATAGCGTCGGGGTCACATAAATCTCCGTATAGGCCAACTGCCACAGCAGGAAATTCGAGAGCCGCATCTCGCCGCTGGTGCGAATTACCAGGTCCGGGTCCGGCAGGTCGGAGGCGTACATGTGGCGTGAAACCAGCTCTTCGTCGATCTTCAAGTCGGCCAGTCCGCCGTTGTTGGCCGCCGCCTTCACAATCGCCTGGAAGGCGTCGATCAGCTCCGCCCGCCCACCGTAGTTCAGCGCCAGAGTCATGATCATGCCGGTGTTCTTCGAAGTCTGTTCGGTTGCCCAGGCCATCCGCTCCTGCACCTCGGGAGGCAGTTCGTGAGTGCGCCCGATGTAGCGAAGCCGGACGTTGTTCTCGTTCATCAGCGGAACTTCACGCTTCAGGTAGGTCCGCAGCAACGCCATCAGGAAGCTGGTCTCGGTCTTCGGACGCTTCCAGTTCTCCGCGGAAAACGCATACAGCGTCATCGCCCGCAGGTGGATGTTCGAGCCCAGCGTGATCACGTCGCGCAGGGCATCGACCCCGCGTTTGTGTCCTGCAATGCGAGGCAGATGGCGGCGCTTGGCCCAGCGTCCGTTGCCGTCCATGATCACTGCGATGTGTTGTGGTAGCCGTTCTGGATCGAGCTTGGCGAATAGTTCTGCTTGCTTACGAGTCAGCCCGGCAGGGACGGTGGTGTGCAAAGCATTTCCTCAAAAACGAGTAGTTTGAAGCTAGCACACGCTTTGGCTTCTTGCAACGGATGGAATAGGTTGCCGGTGCCTATGCCACATGGCGCCGACGAACTAAACTATACTCCTCCAAGCGCCGGTCGAAGCGCAAATCGAACTGTTCCGCACACTCCGGACACAGCCAAAGAGCCTTCTGCGTCAGCCCCGTATCGTTCTTCCCAGCAGGACGCACGAACAATTTGCCCTCGCCTAACCGCTTGAATTTATGTCCACACTCCGGGTTGGCACAGCTAGCGAGATTCGCATTCTCCATGATGGCCTCTCTGATCATCCTCGCTCCGGGCGGGCCTCTGGCCGCCGTCGCTACCTGCCCGGCTTGTGGCCAGTCCCTTTAGGAAAGTATTCCCACAGTAAGAAGCGCTCCGCCTCCCTGGAGTTATCCACCGGCCCCATCTCGCCGTTCCTGCCGCCCCACTTGCGGCCGTCGGCCAGAATGGGCCTTTTCAGCCCGGCTCAGGCGCTGCGCCGGGGCATTGCCGTGAGCTCGCGCACCTGGTTAAGCACGCTCGTCCACTGCATCCCATTCAGCCGATGCATGTAAGGCATCAGCTCGGAGATGAAGTCATCCTGGGATAGTTCACGGATGTCGTCTTCAGTCGTGTGTCCGGTCTTCAACAGGTCGCAGACGCGTACCCGCAACGCTCCGGCCAGCCGCTCCAGCGAGCCCAGCGTCGGGCAGGCTTTCTCGTTTTCAATTTTCGATACGTAGGTGCGCGGCACGCTCATGCGCAGCGCAAGTTGCCGCTGGCTCAGCCCCGCCCGCATCCGCAGTGACCGGATCGCAGCCGCCACCGGAATTTGATGCGAGGGCATCGCCTGCACCGGTGCCATGGTGACAGGAGTACAGATGGGGGCAGCCTCCGGAACCACGTCCAAGGGTGTCTTGCAACGGCGGCAGATATTGTTGGCTGTCCGGAATTGGACTAAATGACAATCATCGCAACGAACCACTTCCCGTGAATCCACAGGTGCCAGAGTCGTAGCCATCCGAAATTTACGGAGCCGCCAGAGCGGGGGCAAACTCCCGTCACCGCAATCCCAGTCGAAGAATACCGAGCCGGTAGGCGATGACAATGTGTAATTTGCTGGTTTTTGCCCTGCAATGTCAATAACAATTTCGGGCAATCCTCTGCAATTCACTATCGAAGCCCGATCATATCCGGCAAAAACCGGAGAAAAGCCGGCAAAGATCCAGCAATCTGGACGCACCCAGGGGTGTTTACTAACCAGGTTCCCGTCCCGGCAAATGCCGCAAGGCCGCCGCCGTTCAGCGCAGCACGACTGCCAGCTTTCCCTGTCGGATTACCTCGGCGACCTTCGCAATATCCGGCGCCAGCGAACGATCCTGGGTCACCATCGGCGACACGGCTCGAATCTCCTGCAGCGCCTGTTGGGCACGTTTTCCCGGCTTCAGCGGAGCCAGCAGGTCCACTGCCTGCGCCGCCGCCAGCGCCTCGATCGCCAGCACGTGGCGCACATTCTGGATCACGCGCTTCAATTTCAGCGCCGCCGTCATTCCCATCGAAACGTAATCTTCCTTGTTGCCGCTGGTCGTGATCGAATCCACCGATGCCGGATGTCCCAGCACCTTGTTCTCGCTCACCAGTGCCGCCGCCGTCACCTGCGGCATCATGAAGCCCGAGTTCAGCCCTGCCCCCGTGGTCAGGAACGGCGGCAGCCCCTCGCTCAGCGCCGGATTCACCATCCGCTCGATCCGCCGCTCGCTGATGCCCGCCAGCGTCGCGATGCCGATCGCCAGAAAATCGAGTGCGAACGCAATCGGTTGGCCGTGGAAGTTTCCTCCCGAAATGACTTCGCCCTCCACCGCTTCTTTCAGAATCGCCCGGGGCGAGCCCGCCGGAGGCGCTTTGACGAACACCAGCGGATTGTCCACCGCCGAGTTCATCTCGGTCTCAAACACCTGCCGCGCATAGTCCAGCACATCGAGCACCGCCCCATGCACCTGCGGAATGCAGCGCATCGAATAGGCGTCCTGCACCCGCTTGCAGTCGCGATGCCGCTCGCGCAGCGCCGAGCCCTCCAGCATCGTACGCAGATGCTTTGCCACCAGCGTCTGCCCGGCATGAGGGCGCGCCTGATGAATCCGCTCGTCGAAGGCCACGTCGGTGCCCTGCAGCGCGTCCAGCGAAATCGCAGACAGCACATCGGCCGTCGCCGCCAGCGTTCGCCCTTCCAGCAGCGCCAGCGATCCCACGGCTAGCATCGCCTGGGTTCCGTTGATCAACGAAATCGCTTCCTTGGCCTCCAACCGGATGGGCGCGATCTGGGCCGCTTTCATGGCCTCGCCGCCGCTCAAGCGCCGCCCATCGAACCACGCCTCGCCCTCGCCGATTAGCACCAGCGCCAGGTGCGCCAGCGGCGCCAGATCGCCCGAGGCGCCCACTGAACCCTGCGACGGAATCACCGGATGCACGCCGCGGTTCAGCATGTTGCAAAGGGTGTCGATCACCACCGCGCGCACGCCGCTGAAGCCTTTGGCCAACGAGTTGGCTCGCAGCAACATCATCGCCCGCGACTCCGCTTCCGTCAGCGGCTCTCCCACTCCTGCCGCGTGCGAGCGCACCAGGTTGATCTGCAACTCCCGCGCCTGTTCGGCCGAGATGCGTACATCGGCCAGATGCCCCACGCCGGTCGTGATCGCGTAAGCCACGCGATCTCCCGCAACCAGCGCATCCACTACCTGGCGTGCCCGCGCAACCCGCTCCCGCGCCTCCGGCTCCAGCAGTACGGGCTGCCGGTGCAGCACCACCTGCTCAAAACTTTCCAGCGCCAAATCGTTTCCATTCAGGTGCAGCGCAGCCATGAAATTCCTCTTTATGAGCTCTCGTGTTATAAACGCCCCGCGTTCGCGGAGGCTACCCCTCCGTCGCCGACGGTGCGATTCCGGCGACCGCGCCCAGCGCGTCCCGGTATTTTCCCGTCAGAGGCGTGACCTTCAGGTCGCGTCCGACCACCACATGTACGCTCTCGCCCTCGGCCAACAGCCGCCCGTCGGATTTGCGCACCACCTCGTACTGAAAGCGCAGGAAGGAAGCTCTCAAGTGCACCACCCAGGTGCGAATCGTAATCTCGTCGTCATAGCGTGCCGGATGCTTGTACCGGCACTTCACCTCGACTACTGGAAGGACCATGCCATCCTCTTCCATCTCCCGATAAGTCAACCCCAGTTGGCGCAGCATCTCGGTTCGTCCTACCTCGAACCAGTTGATGTAGTTCGCGTAGTACACCACCGCCATCTGGTCGGTTTCGGCATAGCGTACCCGCAGCGTTGTCTCGAAGATAGTGCTCATAAGTTTAGGTTAAACCAAGTGCCAGCTCTGGAGGGCAGACAGAACCCCTTACTCGCTCCATCTTGGCTTCCGCCGCTCCAGAAAACTCCTTACGCCCTCTTCGAAATCGGCGCTCATGCGGATCGATGCATTGGCCTCCATCCCGCTCCGAATGTCGCGCTCCAATTTATCCTTGGCATACTCCCGCAGGAGCGCCTTGGTGGCCCGCAGCGACGCCGGCGAATTCTCTAGCAACTCTTCCGCCAGCCGCCGCGCTCCCGCCTGCAGATACGCCGGCTCCATCACTTCGTTCACCAGCCCCATGCGGTACGCCTCGTCGGCGCTGATGATGCGCCCGGTCAGCAGTAGCTCGCGGGCGTGCTTCTCGCCCACCTGCCGAATCAGAAACGCCGAAACCACCGCCGGCACAAATCCAATCCGCACCTCGGTATAACCGAAGCTCGCGGCGGTCGCGGCCAGGGTAAAGTCGCACAGCATCGCCAGGCCCGCGCCGCCCGCAATGGCCGCACCGTTCACCGCCGCAATCGTCGTCTTAGGGAAGTCGTAGAGCGAGCGAAACAATGTGGCGATGCGTTGGCTGTGGCGATGGTTCTCCTCGGCCGTCTGCGTCACCAGCGCCTGCAAATCTTCCAGGTCCATCCCGGCGCAGAATGCCTTGCCCTCGGCCGCAACAATCAGCACCTGCGCGGAGGAGTGCTCCACCTCTTGCAGCGCCGCCAGAAACTCATCGATCAACAGATGACTGATCGCGTTGCGCTTCTCCGCGCGGCTCAGCGTCAGAGTCGCAATCCGATCGTCGAATGTCAGCTTGAGTGTCGTGTACATGGCCGCCAAAGCTTACCCTCGCACCCGCCCTCGCGGCAACCCGCATAACAAAAAGCCGCGACCGAATGCGCGCGGCACCGTGATGACCCTTGCGCGCTACCGAAACAAATGCGGCACAAAGTGGCTGCGATTGTTTGTAATGATCGTCTCGCTCTCGCGAATTCCCATCCCCGCCGCGCCTTGGTCGGCGATCATCCACGAGCCCAGCACCGGATAATTTCCATCGCAGCAGGGAATCGGCGCCAGCGCCTGGTAGACAAATCCCTCCTCGCCGTAGGGGCCGTACGACTGCTCTTTTTCGCCGTTGCGAAACACCTGCACGTTCGCGCCTTCGCGCCCCAGCAGAGGCTTGCGCACGTAGTCCCGCATCTCGCGGGGTCCGTCAAAGTACGCCGGCAGCAGCAACTCATGCCTCGGATACATCTCCCACAGAATCGCCAGCAGTCCCTTGTTGCTGAACATCATCTTCCAGATCGGCTCGATCCACTGCACCTTGTCCATAAAGTCCAAAGCTCGCGCCCCAAACTTTTCCTTCAGCATCCACTCCCATGGATACAGCTTGAACATGGTTTTGATCGGCTTGTTCTCAAGATCGACAAATGTAAATGTCTTTACGTCGTAGCCGATGTCCAGCATCTTCAGCGCCTGCGTCTTGATCCCCGCCTGCTCGGCCGTATCGCGCAAATATCCAATGGTGAACTCGTCTTCCACCGTCTCCACGTAGCCGAAGGAGACCGGCTCGCTCACGTAATCTTTCAGGTCCTTCCACTTCGCAATCAGTTTTTCATGAATCGAATTCCACTGGTCGGCCTTCGGGAAGCAATCCTGCAACCAGTACCACTGAACTACCGCAGCCTCCAGCAGCGCTGTCGGAGTGTCGGCGTTGTACTCCAGCAACTTGATCTGCTTTCCGTCGTACGCCAGGTCAAAGCGCCCATAAAGCGCCGGAGGCTCGTCGTTCCAGGTCTTCTTGATCGCCGCAATCGCCTCCACCGGAATCTTCAAATCGCTCCAGCGATTGTGGTCGATGATGAACTGTCCCGCTGCCAGGCACATCTCCTGCAGCTTTTCCGTCGCGGCTTCCAAGCGGTCCACCTCGGCTGAGGTGAACTCGTAATAAGCCGACTCATCCCAGTAAGCTCCGCTGTCGCCGTCCAGCGTGTGGAAGACCAGCCCGACCTTTTCGACCTTTTGCTTCCAATCCGCTCGTGGAGTTGTCGCATGCCGTTGCATTATTCGCCTCCCGAGCCGCCGTGTCCGCCGCTTCCCGTGCCGCCGAATCCGCCGCGCCCGACACCGCTAGAGGATTCGCCGCCCCAGCCGCCCCCAGGCCCCGGATTCCCGTTGACCACCGTATCGCCAATATGTCCCCCGGAGCTTCCGCCATAAAGGTAGTGGTAGTAGGGCAGCGACCCGGTGTAGCCCGAGTTCCGGCGCTGCTCCACCATCTGGCAGTTCTGGTCGCCGGTGATGCGGCCCGATTCGTCCACGCAGTCGCGCCGTTGAGACCGGCAGCCGGAGGTGAACGCCAGCGCCATGCCGGCCAGCAGGCCCAGTGTGATGTGTTGAGTTCGTTTCATGATTCGCGCGATTGTAACCCAAGCTGGATTATGCCGCACCACTTTAGTGCGCCGTGTCGCCCTACCGCGCAAATCGCAGCGCAATGTCCTCATTCATTCGCAGCACATTCTCCAACGGCTTTCTGATCGGCACCTCCGCGCCATGCTCGGCCAGCGTCCGCAGCACTACTTCCGTAGGCACGTTGCCCACCAGCGCATCCTGTGCGAACGGACATCCGCCCAGTCCGCCCAGCGCCGAATCGAATCTCCGGCAGCCCGCCTCGTATGCGGCCAGCACGGTTGCCGCCGCGTTCTCCTTGCGTCCATGCAAATGCGCGCCCACCTCGATGTGATCGAACGTTACGACCACCGCGCCAATGACTTCCTTAATCAACTCCGGAGTCGCCAGTCCCACCGTGTCCGCCAATGAAACCGTCTGAATCCCGAGATCGGCAATGTTCTGCACCGCCTGCAAAACTTCGCTCACGTCCCACCAATCGCCGTAAGGATTGCCGAAGGCCATCGAAACGTAGGCCACCATCGCCAGCCCGTTGTCTTCAGCCTTGCGCCAAACCGCTTCCAGCGCTTCGTAGCTCTCCTCGGCCGACTGGTTCTGATTCTTCGTGAGGAACGTCTCGCTGATCGAGTACGGAAAGCCCAGCGTGCGCACCGCCTCGGTAGCCAGTGCCCGCTCCGCGCCTTTCTCGTTCACCACGATGCCGATAATCTCGACGTCGTCGGGCGGGTCCAGGCGCTTCAGCACGTCTTCGCTGTCGGCCATCTGCGGCACCAGTCTGGGCGATACAAATGAAACCGCATCGATCTGCTTGAATCCCGCCTCCACCAGCGCACGCAAGTATTCCGCCTTGGTTGCAGCCGGAATCTGCCGTGCCAGTCCCTGCCACGCGTCGCGCGGACACTCCACGATTTTCACTGCCTGTTCGCTCATAGCGTCTTCTCTCACGTCTGCAAAATCCCCACGTTGAATTTCTCTACCACCGGATTGCATCGTGCCGCCGCCAGCGCCCACGCCAGCGCCTCGCGCGTCTGCGCCGGATCGATAATCTTATCGATCCACAGCCGCGCCGCTCCATACTGAGGCTTCATCTGTCCGGTGTAGCTGGCTCGAATCGAATCGTAGAGTTCCTTGCGCGCCGCCTCGTCCACCGCCTTGCCCTCGCGCTCCAGTTGTTTCAGCTTGATCTCCACCAGCGTGTTTGCCGCACTCTCGCCGCTCATCACCGAATACCGCGCCGTCGGCCAGGCAAACACAAAGCGCGGATCGTAAGCCTTGCCGCACATCGCATAGTGTCCCGCGCCAAACGACCCGCCCACGATCACCGTAATCTTCGGCACCACCGAGTTCGAGACCGCGTTCACCATCTTTGCCCCGGCGCGAATGATCCCGCTCCACTCCGCGTCGCGCCCCACCATAAAGCCGTTCACGTCGTGCAGAAACACCAGCGGAATCCGCCCCTGGTTGCAGTCCATAATGAAGCGCGCCGCCTTCTCCGCGCTCTCCGTATAGATCACGCCGCCGAACTCCGTGCGCTTGTCGCCGTTGTGGTCGATCTGCGTCGCGTGCAGCTTTTGATTCGCCACAATTCCTACCGCGTGCCCGTCGATGCGTGCGTATCCGCACAGCAGCGTCTCGCCGTATCCCGCCTTGTATTCGTCGAAGCGCGAGCCATCCACCACCCGCGCGATGATCTCGCGCATGTCGTATTGTCGCGACGGATCGCTCTCGTAAATGCCGTACAGTTCCGCAGCCGAATAGAGCGGAGCCACGGCCTCGGCGCGGTCGAACGGAGCCTCGGCCCGCGCTCCCATCTTCTCCACCAGCGAGCGCACCCGCGCCAGGCACGCCGCGTCGTCGGCTTCGCGGAAGTCCACCGTGCCGCTGATCTCCGCGTGCATCTTTGCTCCGCCCAGCTCTTCCGCGCTCGTCTTCTGCCCAATCGCCGCCTGCACCAGCGCCGGCCCTGCTAAAAACAGTCCGCTTCCTTCGGTCATCAGAATGTGGTCGCACATCACCGGCAGATACGCGCCTCCGGCCACGCACATTCCCATGATCGCCGTGATCTGCGGAATCCCCTTGGCCGACATCACCGCGTTATTGCGAAACACCCGCCCAAAGTCGTCCTGATCCGGAAACACGTCCTCCTGCAGCGGCAAGAAGACCCCCGCGCTGTCCACCAGGTAAATCGTCGGCAAACTGTTTTCGATGGCAACGTTCTGCGCCCGGATTACCTTCTTCGCCGTCATCGGAAAAAACGCGCCAGCCTTCACCGTGGCGTCGTTCACGATCAGCATGAAGAGTCGTCCATGCACCCGTCCCAACCCCGTCACCACCCCCGCCGCCGGAGCCCCGCCCCACTCCTCATACATCCCGTGCGCCGCATGCAGCCCCAGCTCGAACAGCGCGGTGCCCTCGTCCAGCAGCAGTCCGATCCGCTCTCGCGCCGTCAGCCGCGCCTTCTTGTGCTGAGCTTCGATAGCCTTCTCGCCACCGCCCTCGCGAATCTTCGCCTCCTCGGCGCGCACCGCCCCCACCAGCGCGCGCATCGCCTCCAGATTGCGCAGATACCCCGGCGCATCGGGCTTTATGGCGGTCGTTAATTGGTTCCGCACGGAAGTGGATTTCAACTCGCTCATCAGCTCCTCACCAGAGTCAGTTGCAAACGCACAAGCCTACCCGAGCCCGCGCCAACAAGCAATGCCGACCGGGGGCGCCCTTGGTCCCACATTGGGCAGTGCAGTGGTCAAAATGGGTCACCGAAACGCACAGTCCGAATACGGGAACGAGGTGAGTTACGTCAGCAGTTGCGCAAGGAACTTCCCGTTGCAAATGCCTAAACGATCCGTCATGGTGGTGAAGCCGTTCACCGCATATTTGGGAGAGAGCGCCAATGAGGCCACGTGACAAGCATTACCAGACAATATTCGGCGCAATTCCGGTACCTGCATTTGTGGTCGATGGCGACGTGGAGATATTAGACGTGAACGGCGCCGCTGCCCAGTTCTGCGGTCACAGCCGCGAGACGGCTTACGGACGCCGGGCTGGCGAAGTACTCCAATGCCTGCATTTCAAAGATGTACCCGAGGGCTGCGGCAGGGGGCCGCACTGCAAGAGCTGTGTCATTCGCAATTCCGTGACGAAGTGCCTGGAAGGGCATGCGGTCAGCCGTAAAGTAATGAATCTCGAACTTGCTCAAGAACCGGCAGCAAAAGAGTTGAAATCCCTCATCACCGCCAGCCCAATCTCGGCTGGTGGTGAGAAGCTGGCGCTGGTCATGGTCGAGGACATCACGGAAGGGCAGAAACCTGTATATAACATCTCCCCGACACTCCCCCTCCGAGGCAGTCCGATGCTTCGACGGCAGATTGACTGGGATCTCCGTCCACGGCCTCTCAGGGACTTTCCGGTGGACGCGCAGCTTCGGCTGAGGCAGTTGGATTTCAATCGGACCATTACCGTTTGCGCTGGCGACAAAGCCTTATACGTCAGGCGAATTGGATTGAACCAATTCCTGTGCTGTGATGCCTAGCTCGGCTGGCGCGCGATTGAGAGCGCGGATTCTCTAAAAATTGGTACCGGGCAATCATCCCCTCTCCGGGGATTGGAAGAAGTGTTTTTCTCGTGGAGTGCCCTTTTCTTGACCGCTTTTTCATAGAGACTGCCGGTATCGGCAAGGTACGCGGCAGTTTTCCGTTTACTCAACGACGGGGCCGGGCGAAAGCAGAAATAGACCGGAGAGCGGCGGCGAGGCGGCGGCGAATTCCGGCGGCGTGGACGAATTCGACGAAGGCTGACATGGGAGCGAAGTTTCCCGCGTAGGGATACCACCAGAGTTTCTTCATGCGGGGCGCGAGATCCACATCGAGGTAGCAGGGGCGAAGCATCTCCTGCATTCCGAGCAGACCATGGGTTCGGCCGATGCCACTTAGTTTGAAACCTCCGTGAGGGGCGGCGCTGACGGCAAAACCGCTGATCAGGTCGTTGACCAGCACCGTACCAGCTGCGATGCGCCGGGCTACGGAGGTGGCGTGAGCGGTGTTGCCCCAGACGCTGGCGGCGAGGCCGAAATTGCTGTCATTGGCAAGCGCGATGGCTTCCTCGTCGGAGCTGAAGGGCACGACCGGGAGAACGGGGCCGAAGGTTTCCTCGCACATCAGGCTCATGGAGCGGTCGAGGTCGGTGATGAGAGTTGGGGCATAGAAGTTGGAGCCAAGATCAGGCAGAGGAGTTCCGCCGGTGTGGACGGTGGCTCCAAGGGCGCGCGCCTCCTCGACCTGATGCTCGACGATCTGGAGCTGGCGAAAGGAGATGAGCGGGCCGAGATCGGTATCGGGAAGTGAGCCGTCGCCGACTTTGAGCTTGGAGATTTTATCCACGCAACGGGCGATGAAGGGCGAATAAACGCTGCGATGGACGTAACAGCGCTCGACCGAGATGCAGGTCTGTCCCGCGTTCATCATGGAGCCCCAGACAGCGGCACTGGAAGCGGTGTCAAGCTCGGCATCGTCGAGGACGACCATGGCGTCCTTGCCGCCGAGTTCGAGGATGACGGGCAGAAGTCGTTCGGCGGCGGCGATGGCGACCCGGCGTCCGGTGGCGACGCTGCCGGTAAAGATCAGCTTATCGATGGGGCTCGACACCAGGGACTGGCCGGTGGGCGCCAGCCCGGTGACGACCTGAAAGGGACGCGGCAGAGTGGTGAGTCCTTCGGCATCCAGGGCGGCGGCGATCAGGCGCTCGAGTTCCAGCGCGGTTTGGGGAGTCAGTTCGCTGGGCTTGAGGACCACGGCATTGCCGGTGGCGAGGGCGGCAAAGGCATCGGCGGCGGGAATGGAGAGCGGGTAGTTCCATGGCGAGATGATGCCGATGACGCCGAGCGGTTGCCAGGAGAGCTGGCCGCGCTTGAGACGCAGTGCCGGATTGGAATGGGGAATCTTCTGCGTGCGGGAAGCGACGCCAGCATTATCGGCGCAGAAGAGCGCGGCGTCGGCCGCGATCATGACATCGTTGAGGAGCGCTTCCTGCAATGGCTTGCCGGATTCGGCGGTAATGATACGGGCGAGCGATTCCTTCTCGTCGCAGAGCAGATGCGCGAGGCGGCGCAGGACGGCGGCGCGGCGGAGCAGCGGCAAGAGTGACCACCAGAGCTGCGCCTGGCGGGCTCGCTCCACGGCGGCGGCGACCTCTTCGGCAGAGGCCACGGGGTAGTCGGAGATCGGCTCGCCGGTGGCGGGGTTGGAGGTGGAGAAACGGTCGCGGGAACCAGACTGGCCGACGAGATGAATTCCAGAGTCCATCAGGGGATGTTGTATCGCAAGTTGAATGCGGAGGGAAGAGGAAAGATGAATGGGCGCAACCCATCTCTTTCCCGATCCTGAAAAAACGCAGCACATAGCCGGCCAATCCTCGTACCCTTCGACTTCCGGTGTTCAGTACTCGACTTCGACCAGGTAGAGGCCGTCGGCCGGGGCGGTGGAGCCGGCGGCGCGGCGGTCGCGGGCTTCGAGGATCGCGACGATATCAGAGGGAGCGATGCTTCCCTTGCCGGCGAGGAGAAATGTGCCGACGAGATTGCGCACCATGTGGTGGAGGAAGCCATCGCCGCGGACGATGTAGACGAGTTCTTCGGCGTGGCGCTCAAAGCGTGACTCCTGAATCGTGCGGATGTTGGTGGTGTGGCGGAGCGCGGCGGAGGCTTCCGACTGCTGGCGCCCGGCGGCCAGGCGAAGGGCGCGGTCAGGATCGACGGCGGCAAACGAGGTGAAGTCGTGCTCTCCGGCGACCAGAGCGGCAGCCTGCTGCATGGCCGCCTCATTCAAGGGATAGGGGTGGTGGGTGACGTAGCGGGCGAGAAACGGCGGCACGACATCGCCTCGCCAGATGCGGTAGTGGTAGCACTTGGCGCGGGCCGAGTGGCGGGCGTGGAAGCCTTCGGGCACTTCATCGACGGCAAGGATGCGAATGGCGGCGGGGAGCCGGTCGTTGAGTACGACGCGGAAGTTTGCGACCGGAATGGAGCTGGCGGTTTGAAAGGTTGCGACCTGCGCCAGGGCGTGAACCCCGGCGTCGGTGCGTCCGGAGCCCTGGGGCAGAAGCTTCTCTCCGGTCAGGCTCTCGATGGCTCCGGCGAGCGTGCCCTGAATGGTGGGCTTGCCGGACTGGACCTGCCAGCCGTGGAAGGCGGAGCCGTCATAGGCGAGCGTGAGTTTGAGCGTGCGGGAGTTCACAGGGGTCAAGGTTTCAAGGTCTAAAGGTTTCAAAGATTTCAAGGGTGGCGAGTTTCGAGGGCAAAGTCAAGGCAAGAAGGTTTTAGCAATTCGTAACGTTTCGTAACAATGCTTGCGGCCGGGCAGTGCATCCCTAAAAGGTCAGAACGCCTCTAATCCTGAGTAGCCGGAATGAGGCAATTCGATCCGAGGATGGTAAGGACGGTCAGAGACGTGAGCACAGCAGGTTATATGAGAACGCGCGGCGCTGAGTGTGAGCCCGAGCAGAGCTTTTATGCACGCCACGCGTGGTGCCTGAACCCGCTGCAGCCGCTCGGACAGTTGTTGGCGCGGCTCCACGATGAGTTGGAGTGGTATCCGGCGCTGGAGACGGAGTGGCAGCGGCAGGAATCGCGGATCAACTTCTATCTGCTGACGTGCGCGATCAGTTGCACGGTTGCCGATTCCCTGAGCCCGCGGCTGCCTTCGTTCGCAAAATTAGCGTCGCGCTGGCCGCGCGCCAGCTTCGTGCTCAATGTTGCAGGCAAAACAGCAATGGCGGTCGAGCGCTTTCGCGGCTTGTTGTTCGATCGCGCGGTCCGGAACTGGCAGCGGGAGTGGGACGGTTGCGTCGAACTCGCTTGCGAAATTCTTTTGCACGAATTGGGAGCGGGCAGTCCACAGGCTACTCAACTGGCAGCGGTGAGCCGGGAGTTGGCCGGACGCGCCTTACCCGAGAAGTTGCGCGGCACCCGGATGCAGTTGCCTTCCGGATTCCGCGCGCAGGATTTGACGCACCACGACGCGATTGCGCTGGCGGATGCGTTTGATCGCTCGCAGAGCGATCGCGGCGGCGAACTGGCGATTGTAGGCGCGCGTACGGCGGGAGCGTATTTTGCCCCGCTGATCCATGCCAGATTGCAACAGCGGGGATGGAAATCGTCATGGATCTCGGTTCGTCCAAAGAATGGACTGGGACACTGGGAAAAGAAGAGATTGTGCGCCATGGCGGGCCAAGCGACGAGGGTCTTAATCGTAGACGATCACCCGGACACAGGCGAAACGATCCGCCTCATGGTCGATGTCCTTGGAGAGTGCGGCATCGAGCGAGAGAAGATCACGGTGGTCGTGCCGAGCCACGAAGCCCAGCTCGATACCTCCGCGCTGACCGGCGGCTATGCCGATGTGGAGTTGGTTACGATTGCCGCGCGGGACTCCTACAAGCATCGGTTGCTGGCCGGCGAGACGCTGCGGCCATTGCTCGAGGAATTCGTTTCCGGCGAGCACTTCGGCGCACAGGTGATCGACGACGAGCCGACGAACGCGATGAACCGGCGTCTCGAAGCACACTTGTACGATGATTTTCAGGTCCACCTGAAGCGCGTCTATGCGCTGAGAGTGCCGGGGGCGAGCGGAAAAATTCACCGAGTCCTGGTAAAAAGCGCCGGCTGGGGCTGGTTGGGCTATCACGCATACCTGGCAGGAACTCGGCTGCATGAGTTCGTTCCGAAGGTGTACGGGCTGCGTGAAGGCATGTTGTTCAGCGAGTGGATCGAAGTGCAGCCGCGCCAGGCGCAACCGTATGGCAAGCTTGCCGACCGCGTTGCCGCCTACACCTCCGCGAGGGTGAAGCTGCTCTCGTTGGCGGAAGCCCCGGCGGTGGGCCAGATAGCTCCGGGGGTGAACGGGGGCTACACGCTGGTGAAGGTCCTGCGGGGCGTGTATCCGCCATATCTACGCTGGCTGAAGATGGGCGCACTCTGGAATGAATTGAAGGCGTACGGCACGCCTCAGCCGACCTTCATCGATGGCAACCTGGGAGCCGGGGAATGGCTCAGTGACGGAAATAAGCCACTGAAGATCGACTACGAACATCATGGCTTCGGAAATCCCGCGCCGAACATTGTGGATGCGGCCTATGATCTGGCGTTGGCCACCCTACAGTTAAATCTTCCGCCTCAGGCACAGCGCCGCTTGCTGGAGGAATACATCAGGCTGACCGGAGACGGCGGCGCCGGCGAGCGTCTGGTGCTCCATGCGCTGGGCTGCGGTCACCTGGCGGCGGAACTGGCGCGCTGCCAGGTAGTTATGCGCGCTCGTACAGATGAGTCTCGCAAGCGCTTTGAAGCCGCGCACATTAAGGCATGCAACTTCCTCACCTACACGATGGTCAGGTTTTGCGCGGAACAATTCGTGCAGCCCCAGCCCAAGGATTGGGCTAACCGTTTGTTTTTCATGGATCTGGACGGAGTATTCGACCGCTCCTGCCTCTTTCTTCCGCACACAACTCCCAGCGGCATGGCGGCGCTTGCCACGCTCGCCCGGCACGGCTACTCGGTGGTGCTGAACACGGGCCGTCCGGTGGGTCACGTGCGCCAGTATTGCTCCAGCTATGCCCTGCCGGGAGGCATTGCCGAATATGGATGCGTGTTTGTGGATCGCATTCATCAGCGCGAAACGCTGCTCATCGACGAGGCAAGCTGCGAAAAGCTGGCCTGGCTGCGGGAGCGGTTAGAAGGCGAAAGTGGAGTATTCCTCGACCAAACGTATGAAGTAGCCATCCGCGCCTATCGGATTGAGAACGGCCGCGCGGTGGGCTTGCCAGAAGGGTTCCTTCACGAAGTGCTGAGAGATTTTCCGCAACTAACACGTGTCTCCGGCCCGGTGGACACATATATTGTTCCGGTCGAGGCGGGAAAAGGCCCGGCAACCAAAAAGGTGATGGAAGAGCTGTCGGTTGCACGCAAGGCGTGCGCCGCGATGGGCGATACGGAGAACGATCTGGAGATGCTCGGCAGTGTTGCGAAGGCTTATGTCCCGGCGAATTCGGGCAGGGCAATGCGTCGCGAGGCACGCCAGCGCGGGTATTCGGTCCTGAGCGCCCCATTTCAGCGCGGTTTGCTCCAAGCCGCGCAAGAGTTGACGGGAGATACACAAGGTCTGCCGGCGAGTAACGCAGACGCCGCACATCCTGAGCACATTTTGACAGCGTTGCTCTCGGTCTGCGATCGAACTGCGCTGCAGCACTGGCTGGGAATGCTGAAGTTTAACCGGCTATAAGATGTGCGGGGCGCGCGACAACCTCTCGCGCGCCCATTCCCAACTCACCCCGCGTTCTACGCAACCCCGCTACGCACCGCAATCCCGCCGCGCAAGTTTATCTCTCGAACAGATGAAAAGCCGCCATGCGGAATCAAGGTGTTGGCGTAAACCCGAAAGAATCCACTCCGCATAAGGGAGAGGTGAACTGGGGTGTTGCGGGTGAAGCTAGTCAGCTATACTCGATTCCTGGAGCGCGATAACGCCATCGCAGTGCCCGGGGCTTTGCAAAAGTTTACATGGGCCGGGAAGCCGATGCGGGAGAATCGTGTACAGGAGTGAGTTCCGCAAGCGCTCCGGGTGCTTTGCCAGATCGCAGAGCTGCTGCTGAACAGCGGCAGAAACACCAAACTTGTAACGGAGAAGATTGAGTGCCGGTTTCGCGTCCAGTACACGTGCTTCAGCGGATGGTTGCGTCCGTGTCCATATTGGCTTTGCTGTCCTCCGGTTTGCCGGCGCAGACGACGGCGGCAACGCCGAACTCCGCGCAGCAGAATTCGCAGGCCAACACGCAAACCAGTGCGCAGGTCAACACGCAAACTCAGGCCGATTACACCACCCCGCTGAATCAGTACACGCAGCCGTATTCGATACGGAGCGGGTGGAAGACGTATGCACCGCATGGGCTTCCGCAACCGGTGCTGAACAACAGCGACCGGCTGCATACTCTGCTGAAAGACGGCAAACTGATGCTGTCACTCAACGATGCCGTGGCGTTGGCGCTGGAAAACAATTTTGATATCGCGATTGCCCGCTACAACCTGGACATCGCCGACACCGACGTGCTGCTGGCCAAGTCGGGCGGCACGGTGCGCGGCGTTTCGACCGGGTTGCTGACCGGCACGCCGGGCGGCGCCGCCGCCACCACCAGCACGGCTGGCGCTACGGGCGGAGGCACGGGCGGCACCTCGACAGGCGTCGGCGGCTCGGCTTCCGGCTCGGGCGGCATCGTACTCTCCACCCAGAGCTCGGTGGGCGCCCCCATCGACTCCTACGATCCGGTTTTGACCGGAATGCTGTCGCTCGACCGGCAACTGATGCCGATCCCCAATCCGGTCGTGTACGGCGGGATTACCGCACTGCGGGAGAACACGAACCAGTACAACTTCAACTACGCGCAGGGATGGGCAACGGGCACACTGCTGCAAGTGAGCTACGACAACCAGCGTCTGGGAATACCCAGTGGAATTTCAACAGAGGTTTTTCCATTCAACCCGGAGATGACGGCTTCCTGGAAGGCGACGTTGCGGCAGCATCTGCTACAGGGATGGGGCACTGAAAACAACCGGCGCGAGATCATCATCGCGCAGAACGACCGCAAGGTGACCGATGCCAGCTTCAAGGCCCAGGTGATCGCCACCGTGGCGCAGATCCAGAACATTTACTGGGATCTGGTGAACGCCTACGAAGACCTGAAGGTGCAGCAGACGGCGGTCGAGTTTGCGCAACGCACGCTGAGCGATAACAAGAAGCAGGTGGCCATCGGCACGCTGGCTCCGATCGAGGTGGTCTCGGCCCAGTCCGTCGTGGCGACGGCGATGCAGAAGCTGATTCTGTCGCAGACTACGTTGCAGTATCAGCAACTGATCACCAAGAACGCGATTGCACGCAACTTCAACGATCCGGCGCTGACGGCGGCCGAAGTGATCCCGACCGACACCATGGCTCTGAGCAGTGAGCCGGTGCCGCCGGCCGAGGAGTTGGTGTCCTATGCGCTGGCCAACCGTCCGGAGCTGTTGGAAAGCGAGATCAACCTGCGCAACAACGAAATCAACAACAAAGCGGCGAAGAACGCACTCCTGCCTACCTTGGACCTGGTTGGCTACTACGGGGCGGCGGGGCTGAACAACAATTACGCCGACGTATTCAGTAGCCTGGCCGACCTGAGCCGTCCGGACAGGGGCGCGTATGTATCGCTGTCGGTGCCGCTGCGCAATCGCGCCGCCCAGGCGAACCAGATCCGCTCGGAGCTGGAATACCGGCAGAACCAGTTGAACTTCCAGCAGCAGAAGAACCAGATCAACTTGCAGGTTCGCAACTCGGCCTTCGCGCTGCAACAGGCGCGGGCGGGTGTGGAATCGGCCCGCGCGGCCCGCGACTATGCCTCGCAGAGTCTGGATGCGGAACAGAAAAAGTACGCCCTGGGTGCTTCGACGAGCTACCTGGTGCTGCAACAGCAGAGCAACTCGACGCAAGCGGCTTCCAACTACGTTGCTGCGCTATCGACCTACGAAAAAGCCCGGGTTGCGCTCGATCAGGTTACGGCGACGATTCTGGACCGCAACGGCATATCGATGGAGGACGCGGCTAGCGGTCACGTGGCCCATCCCCCGGCGATTCCAGGGTTGCAGCCGAACTTGACGCCTTCGACGGTGACCGCCCAGCCCGTCGCAAAATAATCGCTAACCTTTTTGCCGGGGGCGCGTCTATCACGTGTAACCTCCTGATGAATCATTCAGGGCCGGAACGTTCCTCGACAGAGGGGCTACCGGCCTTAACTTTTTGGTGGCCGAATGATCCGCACGGTCTCCGGAGCGGGCGGTTGCTAACCTTTTCGCTGGGGGCACGTCTATCCGGTATAACCTCCTGATAACTTCAGGCCGGATGGGTTCCTCGCAAAAGGGCCCTCCGGCCTAAACTTTTTGGTGGCTGGACCATCCACTCAGGCTCCGGCGATGGCGGGCGTTTTGCTAGGATGGGGCCATGCCAGAGCAGAGTTCGAGCGCAATGCGCAATTCACTCTCCGTCGCCATGGTGGCCTGCAACGAAGAGGCAAACATCGCGCGGACGCTGGCCAGCGTGATCGACCTGGCCGGCGAGATCAATCTTGTGGACAGCGGTTCCACCGATCGCACCCTTGAGATCGCCCGCTCGTTTGGAGCCAAGGTCCGAGTTTTTGAGGAGCCGTGGAAAGGCTTTGCGCGCCAGAAGAATTCCGCCATCGACAAGGCTACCGGCGACTGGGTGCTGCTGCTGGACGCCGACGAGGTTCTGAGCGCTGAACTGGCGGAGGAGATACGAACCCTACTGGCCGGGGAGCCGGAATATAAAGCTTACTGGACGCCGCGGCTGAATCAGATCTTCGGGCGCTGGATGCGGCACGGCGGATTCTACCCCGACCGCAAGCTGCGGCTCTTCCGCAAGGGCGTGGCGCGACTGCCGGAAGACGTTGAGGTGCACGAAACTCCGCAGACCACGGCGGCGACGGGAACGTTGAAGCACGACCTGCTGCACTACCAATATCCCACCCTGGCTCTCTACATTGAACACATGGATCGCTACAGCTCGGCGAGCGTTCCGCAGGCCCTGCGCAAGGGACGGACGAGCCGCTCCCTGGCCTCGTTTCTCGTCAACATCGTGCTAAATCCGGCGGCCACGTTCGTGAAGAACTATGTCTTCCGCCTGGGCTTCCTGGACGGGCGCGAGGGATTGCTGCTGCATCTCTATCACTCGGTCTATGTGAGCTGGAAATATGCGAAGGCCTGGGAAAAGAGCCGGGAGTAGAGCCGGCTATAGCGACGGTGCACGTCCCTATTCGCCCATTTGGAATTCGCGTCTCGATGCGCGCTCCGCAAGGGGTGGGGAGCATCTGAAGCAGAGTGAGGGCTACGGGATGGCCGAGAAGAAAGCTGCGGTGAATCCGTTGCCTGAAGTGGTGCGCGGACGGCAGCCGAGCGAAAGCGAGCGGCGCTGGGCGGAGACCACTCTGGCAGAGGCGCTGGCGCGGCAGCCGGAGAAGCCGATCGGCGCGGCCACGGGAACGAATCTGGACGAGGACGGAGGCGCGCGGTTTACAACGATCTCGGGAAGGCCCATCCGGAGGCTGTACACCCGCGCGGATCTGCCCGAGGACTGGTCCGAGGAAAAGTACCTCGGATATCCGGGCGAAGCTCCCTACACGCGCGGGATTCACCCTACCGGATACCGGGGGAAGCTGTGGACGATGCGTCAGTTTTCGGGATTTGCCTCACCGGAGGAGACCAACCAGCGCTACCTCTATCTGCTGGAGCATGGCGGCAGCGGTCTCTCGGTGGCCTTCGATCTGCCGACCCTGATGGGCTACGACAGCGATCACGCCTTCAGCGAAGGCGAGGTGGGTAAGTGCGGCGTGGCCATCGATTCGCTGGAGGACATGGAGATTCTCTTCCGCGGCATCGACCTGGAGAAGACGACGGTCTCGATGACGATCAACTCTCCGGCGAGCGCGCTGTGGGCGATGTACCTGGTGGTGGCCGAGAAGCAGGGAGCGGACTGGAAGAAAATTTCCGGAACGCTGCAGAACGACATCTTGAAGGAATACATCGCGCAGAAGGAGTACATCTACCCTCCGGCCGAGTCGATGCGGCTGGTGATCGACACCTTTGAGTTTGGCTCGAAGTACACGCCTCGCTTCAACACCATCTCAATTTCGGGATACCACATCCGCGAGGCGGGCTCGACGGCCTTGCAGGAGCTGGCATTCACCATTTATGACGGGGTGGAATACGTGGAGTGGGCGCGGCGGCGTGGGCTGGACGTGGACGAGTTCGGCCCACGGCTGAGTTTCTTCTTCAATTCGCACAACGACTTCTTCGAAGAGATTGCGAAGTTCCGGGCGGCGCGCAAGATCTGGTACCGGCTGATGAAGGAGCGCTTCGGGGCGCGGAACGAGCGCACCTGGCTGATGCGCTTCCACAGCCAGACGGCTGGGGTTTCGCTGACCGCGCAGCAGCCCTTGAATAACATTGCGAGAGTGGCGCTGCAAGGGTTGGCGGCGGTGCTGGGCGGGACGCAGAGCCTGCACACGGACAGCTACGACGAGGCGCTGGCGCTGCCGACGGCAGAGGCAGCGCGGATCGCGCTGCGCACCCAGCAGGTGATCGCCTACGAGAGCGGAGTGGCGAATACGATCGACCCGCTGGCAGGTTCGTATTTTGTGGAGCGGCTCACGCTGGACATGGAGAACGGAGCTTTTGCGTACTTCGACAAACTGGACGCGATGGGCGGAATGGTGAAGGCCATCGAGCGCGGCTTTCCGCAGAAGGAGATTGCCGAGGCCAGCTATCAATTCCAGAAGGCGACCGAAACGCGGGAAAAGATTACCGTGGGCGCAAATGAGTTTGCGATCAAAGAGCCGCCGCCGTCGATTCTCTACATTGGCGAGGGCGTGGGAGAGCGGCAGAAGGCCAAACTGCGAGCGCTGCGAGCCAGGCGCGATAACCAGGCGGTGCTGCGAGCGCTGGAGGCATTGAAGCGCGCGGCGGCCATGATCCCGGAGTCGGGATGCGCCGGAGACAAAAGGAAGATTTCCGGGGCGAACACGATGCCCTACATCCTGGACGCGGTGCGGGCGTACGCGACGGTAGGCGAAATATGCGCCGCGTTGCGCGACGTGTACGGTACGTACGTGGAGGCATCGTTTACGTAGAATTCGCTTTGCAGGAGGCTGGATTTTTACGGATCGCGGAAAGCACGGCGCAGGTCGACAACGTTTTGCATTCCGCAAGGGCGTGTGGGCGCGGTATTATACCGATGCGATTTTGGTTTTTTTGAGGAACCGACGCACTTATGGCCAACGAAGGCAGAATTCGCGTACTGGTTGCGAAACCCGGTCTGGATGGACACGACCGGGGCGCTAAAGTGATTGCTCGCGCATTGCGCGATGCGGGCATGGAAGTGATCTACACAGGACTGCGGCAGACGCCGGAGATGGTTGTAAACGCGGCGCTTCAGGAGGACGTGGACGTGATCGGTTTGTCCATTCTCTCCGGGGCGCATAACGTGATTGTTCCGCGGGTTGCCGAACTGATGAAAGAGCAGAAGATGGACGACGTGCTGGTGCTGGTGGGCGGAATCATTCCCGATCAAGACATCCCAGCGCTGAAGGCAGTGGGGGTGAAGGGCGTTTTCCAGCCCGGCACGCCGATGGATGAGATCGTGAAGTTCATACGCGAGAATGTAAAGCCACGCGGGGTTACCGCGTAGGAGAGAGAAAGAAATGTCTCTCCCCGAACAATTGAATAAGCTGGTGCAATCAACGACGGGACCGTCGCCGTGGTTTTGGGAAACCTTCCCCGAGGTGTGGGGCGGCGCTTCGCGGCGTTACCGGTGGCGCTTCCATGGCCAGCAGGAAGGCTTGAACTTCCTGGTGACGCTACATGGCGAGGGCGAGCCGGATAAGCCGCGGTTAGCGCTGAATACTTTCTGCCGGCCATTTGCCATCGAGCCGGGAAGACTTGGCGTGTGGTGCCCGGAAGGGCGCATGCTGCACTTTGTTTGCTTCGAGCCGGACCGGATGCAGGCGTTCAGCTTCGAGGAGATCGCCGGGTGGTTTTCGGCCTCCAGCGAACGACTCTATGCCACCACACCGCCGCTGGCCGAGTTCGACGTGAGCACGGAACTGGGGGCGGGAATCCACGCGCTCGAAGTGCCGGTAAGCTTCCGCGCGATCGACGAAGTAATGGCGCCCTGCAACTATGGGGCGCTGGAGAAAAGCGATCCCGCATCGGCGATTCTTGTGGTCTACCCGCAGGCTGGGCTGGTGGAGGTTCTGCCGCAGAACTGGATCACGCAGGAAACCTACGACATTGCCAGCCACTGGATCACGCGCGCGGCCCGCGATCCGGAGACGCACCGGATCGTGGGCGAGTTGTCGAAGGCTGGAGTGTTCGAGTTGGCCGAGAACGGAAGGGATTTTAGCAGATGGCTGTGAGGGCATAGCTGCCCCACGTTAGCCAAGAGCTGGCGACCCGGGCCGTTCGGCTGGTCAAGGCGGGCCTACGCGGCGCGTGTCCCTGCCGCTAGCTGATAGCTGCCCTCCCAGGACATTTCGATTTCTGTGGGCGAAGTCAGCCGACCCTTGAATTTGCCGCTTCCGGAAATGCCGGCGAGCTTGCCCGTGCCATTGGTGTACCGATACGTCCCTTCGATCGTGGCCTGCCCGTTGGCCGAAGACAGTTTACCTTCAAACGTCCCAAAGTCACGGTCGCCGTTCGCATGGTCCTCAACAAAGTAACCGTGCTCCGCACCGCAGCCTCGGATCAGGTCCGCCGTGCCCCAGTACGTGATCTTGGTGTCTTTCCAATTATCGTCGCTGGAGTTCTGGAGACCCCTGACTTCCATAATCGACATCTCGTGGTCGGTAGTGTCGTGCAGGGAAAAGACCGTCTGCATCGTGGATCTGCCGGTGAAGTGGCCTGTCATGTTCGGCATAGTTCCTCCTTTTGCCGGTGACTTAGGTTTGTGATGCAAAAATCAGCCACCGTGCGGGGGGCTTCGGCACGTCGGCTGCGAAGATAAAACGGCGCCCGGCAGAAGCCGTGAGCTCGACGGACCTGCCGGACCGGTTGAGGAATGTGGGCATCTGCCAGACCGTTCTCCTTCGATGCACCCTGGACCGGGAAACGATAAAAACCGGCCTCCATCCCGTTATTTCTCCTGATTTAGAGCGCTTCCTCTTGGAAAGGTTTGCATGGAATCGCAAATGGAAAAGTCTGTCTGGAATCGTAAGCTGCTTGTCTTTCCGGTACGCTTCGCCTTGGTGCTAGATGCCTTCCTTGGGCGAATGTAGGAATTGCGGAAAGCCGCCCCATCCACCCCTCGTGTACCATCATTCCTGAAATGCCATTCCGTCCCTGGACTCGGTGGAAGTCCGAGCGCGCTCAACCCAACGCGCTCGCGCAAGAGGTCGGACGCCTCTGCGCCGACGCCCGCGTCCACCGCGTCTTCGAGTGGTTTTCCCGCCACGAGCGCGACATTGCCGACTTTCAACTAGCCATCACCGCAGTTCCCGCGCCGCCTTTTGCCGAGCAAGCCCGCGCCGCCTGGCTGCGGCAACGGCTGGAGCCGCTCGGCCTCCGCACTACCATCGACGCCGTCGGCAACCTGCTCGCCGCGCGCCCTGGCCTTGGCAGCGGGGCGCACCCAGCGGCGCATCCAGAAGCTCCCGCCGTCACCGTCAGCGCTCATCTCGATACCGTCTTCCCCGCCTCTGCCCAGCTCAACGTCCGCCGCGAGCAAGCGCGTCTGCTCGGTCCCGGCATCAGTGACAACGGCTCCGGGCTCGCTGCTCTCTGGGCCTTGGCCGGAGCCTTTCACCAGGAGGGCATCGTCACCGCCGCCCCCCTGCTCCTCGTTGCCAATGTGGGAGAAGAGGGTGAAGGCAACCTGCGTGGCGTCAGGCATCTCTATCGCGGGCATCTCGCCAAGCCCGCCGCCGTCCCCGATGCAGCACCCGCGCCAGCCATTGCGCTGCTTATCGCTGTCGATGGCGCCGGCACCGACAACATCATCTCGCAAGCTCTGGGCAGCCGCCGTTTTGAGATTGTCATTACAGGTCCGGGCGGCCATTCCTGGAGCGATCACGGCGCGCCCAACCCCATCGTCGCTGCTGCGCTCGTCGTAAGTACCCTGGCCCGCATCCCGCTGCCCGTCAATCCCCGCACCACGCTCAACATTGGAAGCATCGAGGGCGGAACCTCCATCAACACCATTCCCGAGCGTGCCGTCCTCAAGGTCGATCTCCGCTCATCCGATCCCTTGCGCATCAATGAACTTGAGCAGCTTCTCCGCCGAGCCGTAGCCGACGCCTGTAACCAGACTCAGGCGCATTCGGCGCACCCCCGCACCCGCCTAAGCTACGCCATCACCATGGTCGGTGAGCGGCCCGCCGGAGAGCTGCCTGCCACCTCGCCCCTACTGGCCGCCATCCGCGCCGTGGACGCCCAGCTTGGCATCCAGGCGCAACTTCTGCGCGCCTCCACCGACGCCAACGTCCCGCTCTCCCTTGGTCTCGATGCGGTGGCCCTCGGCGCTGGAGGCTCCGGTGGCGGAGCCCACACCCTTCACGAGTGGTTCGACCCTGCCGGACGCGAGCAGGCTCTCAGGCGTCTCGCCCTGCTCATCCTCCTCCTCGCCGGCCTTGCACCGGAGGACGCACGTCCGCCCCTCGAGCTTCCCCACGACGACGCTCCTGCGCCAAACTCCCAGGAGCCCGTCTGATGTCGCGTCTCTGGTGTCGCGCATGGTGTCTAGCATGATGTCGCGTTCGCTCAAGGCCCATCTCCTGCTTCTGGCCGCGACCTTTGTCTGGGGCTCCACCTTCATCGTCATCAAGTCCGCGCTCGCCGACTCCACCCCGCTCGTCTTCAATGCCGTGCGCATGGTCTTTGCCGCGCTCGTCCTCTGCGTCCTCTTCTTCCGCCAGTTGCGCGCGCTGCCCGCCGGAGCCCTTCGCGCCGGCTTCGAGATCGGAACCCTGATGTGGCTCGGCTATGAATTCCAAACCGCCGGCCTGCTCTACACCTCGGCCTCCAAGTCCGCCTTCCTCACTGGAATCTCCGTGGTCCTGGTCCCGCTCTTCCTCGCCGTCTTCTGGAGCCGCCACGTCAACCGCTATACCCTCGCCGGAGTCTGCGCCGCCTGCATCGGCCTCTATCTCCTCTGTGTTCCGCCCGCGCATGGCCTCGGCCTCGTCGCGCTCAATCGCGGAGACCTCCTCACCCTCGGCTGCGCCATAGCCTTCGCCTTCCAGATCATCGTCGTCGGACGCAGTGCCCAGCGTTATGGCTTCGCTCACCTGGTTCCCGTCGAAATCGCCGTCTGCGCCCTCTGGATGCTCGTCTCCATCCCCATCGCCGAGCGCCACGGCTTCATCCGCTTCACCCCCACCATGCTCTGGGCGCTGGCCGTCACCGCCCTGCTCGCAACCGTCGCCTGCTTCATCGTCCAGGCTTGGGCGCAGCGCTTCACTCCGCCCACCCACGCCGCGCTCATCTTCTCCCTTGAGCCGGTCTTTGCCGGACTCACCTCCTACGTCCTCATCGGCGAGCGCCTCGGCTCCCGATCCCTACTCGGAGCCGCACTCATCCTCATCGGCGTCCTCGCCAGCGAACTTCTCGGCCACGTCCAAAAGCCCGAAGAAGAGCTCGCCGAAGAGGCCAGCTAAGAGAGGAGCCGGCTGCCGCCATGGATGACCTGATTTCCGCCTACGCCTTTTTCCCTATTCCCGATAACGTCCTCATCCCCCGATTTTTGTTGACCCAATCCCTTAGTGGAGCGTCTAACCAACCTGAACCGGCGTGGCTCGTCCACGCCCGGACCAGCGCACGCCTCTCTTTCTAAACAGGATAAGATAGGTTGGCATATTGACTTTGCCGGAGGGCACATGGAACCGCTGAAAGATGCAAGCGGATCGTCGCCGGATCAGACGACGAACAGGAAGAGAAATCGTTTCGCGCCACTTTTTGTCGGATCGGTCACCGTGGTTTTGGTGCTGATGATCGGTACCGTTCTCACCTACACGGCTCGCGCCAGGGACGTGAACAGCACCGACGCGCCTCAGTTGAGCGTGCCTGCCGTCCGCCAGCATGACAACGAATTTGCCCGGGTCGCCAAAGCCGTCGAGCCCGCCGTCGTCAACATCAACACCGAGTCCACCGTTAAGAATCCGCACAAGCGCCTCCACCACATGCCGCAACCGAATAATCCCGACGAGGAGCAGGGCCCCGACGCCGGCAACGGCCTGCAGGATTGGTTCGACCGCTTCTTCGGTCAGCAGCCCGGCGGCGGTCCTCCCGACGGCGCTCCTGGCGGCGGTGAAATGACCACCCAGTCCCTCGGCTCCGGCGTCATCGTCAGCCCCAACGGTTACATCATTACCAACTTCCACGTGGTCGATAAGGCCGACCGCATCCGCGTCAGCCTCATGGGCGAACCTGCCTCGGTCAGCTATCCTGCCAAGGTTGTCGGCACCGATCGCGAAACCGATCTTGCGGTCATCAAGATTGAAGTCACCCATCCCTTGCCCGTCGCCAAGCTCGGCAACTCAGACAGCATGCAGGTCGGTGACTGGGTTCTTGCCATCGGCAGCCCCTTCGGTCTCAAATCCACCGTCACTGCCGGAATCGTTAGCGCCAAGGGCCGCAATATCGTCCCCGGACGCCAGTTCCAATCCTTCATCCAGACCGACGCCGCCATCAACCCCGGTAACTCCGGTGGCCCTCTGGTCGATATGGACGGTGAAGTTATCGGCATCAATACCGCCATCTATACCGAGAGCGCCGGCTACCAGGGCGTCGGCTTTGCCATGCCATCCAACACCATCGCTCAGGTCTTCAACCAGTTGGTCTCGCCCAGCCACAAGGTCGAGCGTGGCTCTATCGGCATCACCTTCAGCGCCGAAACCAGCCCGGCGGTGACGCGGATGTATGGCGGCGGCAAGGGTGTCGTGGTGCAGGACGTGACCCCCGGCGGTCCTGCCGCGCAGTCCGGCCTCAAGGGCGGCGACGCCATCACCTCCGTCGGCGGCAAGGCTGTCACCAATGGCGATGAACTCGTCGCCGAGGTCAGCTCTCATCATCCCGGAGACAAGCTAAAGATCGGCTACCTCCGTAACGGGAAACAGGAGGAGACCTCCGTGACCGTGGCTGATCGCCAGAAGCTCTTCGGAGCCCAACTTGGCACCAGTGACGAGGAAAGCGAGGAGCAGGCGCCCAAGGAAGGCAAGCTCGGAATCACCGTCAAACCGGTTCCCGTCGCTGCCGCCAAGCGCTTGAATCTCCAGCCTAATCAGGGTGTGCTCGTGCTCGATGTCAAGCCTGGCAGTTTTGCCGATTCCATCCAACTCGGACGCGGCGATATCATCCTCGAAATCAACCGCCAGTCCGTCGGCGACTCCGATGCCTTTGCCAAAATCGAATCGGGATTGAAGTCCGGGCAGGACGTGGTTTTCGTGGTTCGCCAAGCCGGACAGGGTCGCGATGCAACAAATACCTTCATCGGAGGCACCCTCCCGTAGTACCCTATGGATATCCCATTTATGCCGCCGAGCATCCAATTCTGGATGTTCGGCGGTGTGTGGGTGATCAGACGGATCTGTTTGCAGGATCGTGAATCGCCTTCCAGCAGCTTCCGCCTCGGTCGAATTCCGATACTCCACGGGTGATCGTTTCATCCCCGGAGAGGTGTGTTGAATGCTCTCATTGACGAAGATAAAAACTACAGTCTTGCTCGCCTCTGCCCTGTTATGCACCTCGCCTCTGGCGGCGGCCCTCAAAACCAAGCCCAGCCCGCCCGCGCGGAACGCTCCCAAATCGCATGTAAAGGTTTCGCGCGCTTCCTCACGAACCTCGGCGCACAAGTCCGCAAACTCCGCTGCCGTCAGCACCCGCAGCAGACGCCGTGACAAAGTTGAAATCGCAACCACCGCCAAGCCCAAGTTCCGCGGCCAGCAGTCCATCGACCAGGAGCGCACCGTTGAAATTCAGCAGGCTCTGATCCGCGAGCACTACCTGGACGGCGAAGCCACCGGCCAGTGGGACCAGGCAACCCGCGACGCCCTCATCCGCTTTCAGAGTGATAATCACTGGCAGACGAAAATCCTTCCCGACTCCCGAGCCCTCATCAAGCTCGGTCTTGGTCCCAGCCAGCAGAATCTGCTCAACCCGGAGAGTGCCGCCATCGCCATTCCTTTTCAGCCTGGCCGTGAAAAATCTGTCCCCGGTGGATCGAATTAACAGCAGAGCGAACTAGCAATGATTCCCGATCATGCAAAAGCGCGGCCTCATGGGTCGCGCTTTATACTTTTTGAGCCGAGCCTCTGATCGCAGGGCAGGTGCCTTATCAGTAAATGGTTGCACCTCAACCCCGTACCCACTCAGGTAATCGTTCCGCACGATGCTCAACCATTGACGAAAGGGTAAATTCCGCTTCCGCAACGATTATCTACAAAGCCAATCGTAGGCCTTTTACTCCGCGTAGAACCCCGCCCGCGTCTGCACCGTCAGATCTGTGTTTCGAGTTCCCAAATGCAGTTTGTGATAGCCGTTCTCGGCCTTGTCTGGCGTGTAGCTCAAGCTATACTGATGCCGCATCTCTGCCTCGATCTGCTCATAGATCTGCGCTGCCGTCAGTTTTTTTGAAAGCTCAAAATACCTTCCGCCGGTCTCGCTTGCAATCCGCTGCAAAATCTTCTTACCATCGGTTTTGTTCTCACGCGGAGTGCTATCCGGACCGCGCCGCCGTCCTCCACCACCGCCCGGAAATGGCCCGCCCCCGCCACCCGGAAATGGTCCACCGCCGCCCGGATAGCCGCCACCGCCCGGATAGCCTCCGCCTCCGCGTCGCCCACCGCCATTTCCCTGTCCCCCGGGTTGTTCCTCGCGCTCGGCCGCAACGTACACGCAGTAGACCAGCGTGTCGGCGCGTTGTACCGACTCGATGGCGCGCTCCAGTGACGTCTTGCTGTCGCGGTCCACGCCATCGGAGAACAGCACCATCGCCTTGCGTTCCTGCGCCCCCTTCAGCACCTCATCAGAGGAGAGAAAAATCGCATCGTAGAGCATACTTCCGCCGAAAAAGTAGTGCGGTCTCTGAGAGTCCCCCTCGTCGCGCTTTCCTCCGCCGGAGCTGCGCGGCGCATCGCCGACCGAGATCTGGTCGATTCCTTTCGCCAGTTTGTCATGCGACGTTGTCACGTCCTGCAGAAGCTCCACCTCTTTGTCGAAGTGCAGCACAAACGCCCGATCCTTGTTTTCACGCAGCAGACGATTGACGAAGTCGGTTCCGGCCTTGCGCTCATCCGCCATCGCCTTGCGTTCTCCCGGTCCGGTATCGGCCAATATTCCCAGCGTCAGCGGCAGGTCGCTCTCGTGTGCAAACTGCGTGAGCGTCTGCGCCCGTCCATCCTGCTCAAGGACGAAATCCTGCTTGCCCAGGCCGTTTACCGGGTTTCCCTTCTTGTCGCGGACAACCGCAATCAGGTTGACCTCCTTGACCTTCACCGAAATCGTCGGCGCAGCGGTAGCGGTAGCTCCAGTGGCAGTAGGTGAGTCGGAGGCGGAAGTTGGCGCGGCGGGGGCAGCACTGGGTGCGGCCGGCGGCGCTTGCGCGATTGCCGGCCATGCACAGACAAAGACCGAGAACACAAAACTCAGAGCGCGAGCGGATCGTGGCGTTTGCATGGTCAACAGAATGGCACAACCCGGCCACTCAGTGAAATCTGAGGCAACCAAGCAACTGTGGGATGCCCAAAGCCGGGTAAGGCGAACGCCACGCGCTTCATATAGAGCGTGCCCCGTCCTAACCTTCCGTTGGTTAGGACGGGGTCTTTGATTGGTTACTTGTTGATTGCTTACGCGGCGCTTTCGCTCTTCCGCGGATTGCCCGCGAAGGTGGAGTATAGCGCCGCCAGCGCGACGATCACGTTGGCCACAACCACCGGCATGGCGTGGATCAGCAATCCATAGCTGATCCAAAGCATCGCTGCGCCGGCCTGAATCAGGCGAAGCGTCGCGGGCTTCTTAAAGAAATACGAGAGCCCGAAGCAAGCCGTGGCGACCCAGCCAATCCAACTCAGCATCACTCTGCCTCCAAGGCCACCGCAATCGAGGACGCGGCGGAGGACGTGGAGCGCAAAGTCAGCACGTCGGTCCGCATCCGCGCCCACTCCTGCACCAGGAACCCATGGGACTCGAAGAAGCGGCGAATCTCGGGTTGTTTCCAGTGTGCTACTTCTTCCAGAATGGGTACCAGCACGCTGAGTGCGTTATCGCTGAGCACGGTGCGCGCCGCGATCTGGGTCACGCAACGCGACTCGGAGACCGCGATGGTGAGTCCATCGCCCTCGTTCACGTGCAGCATCGCATTCATATCGGAGCTGCCATCGCCGCAATAGACGACGTGATCGCGTCCAATGGAGCGCTCGGCCTGCAGTTGCATGATGCGCGTTACCTTGCCGTATCCGGCCGTGCAGCGGATGAGGCGCTCGATTGCACCGGAAGCGCCGTACTCGAACTCGGTGCCGTAGATGTGATCGGCGGGCACAATGCCTTCCAGCGCCGACTGTACGATTTCCACCGGCGCGGCCGATAGCACGTAAAAGTCGAACTCGTAGCCCGGAATGCCTTGGCGCAGGGTGTGATAGAGAAGCTCGATGTTTTCCTTGAGCGGAATGCGCTTGCCGACTTCGATTAAATGCTCGCGGCGGACGCGTGAGTTGAACGCCGGATCGTGCAGCAGCAGGTATGCCAGCTCCGCGCCTTGCTGGACCAGATTTAATTGCGCCATACCCGCCGCTTTTGCCTGGAACTCCTCGGCCGGAATGCCGAGCAGTTCGGTGAGAACCAGGCCAGAGTCGTTAAAGCTCAGGGTCTGGTCGAAGTCGCTGGCGAACAAGTAGTGCCTGATAATTGTTTCTCCCATATTACTTACTATGATAGGCCACGGGGTCATCAGGATGGTGAATTGCAGGTCAATCAGCTATCGAATGATTTAATAAGACTCATAGCGCTGCACTGTGCCTCGTATTGTCCACTGTTTGCAGTACGTTGCAGATGCCGGAAGAATTCCTGCCAGGAATGTTGGATTGCTGCGATACAGCGAATGGTGGAACTAAGGTGAGGACTACATGCGGCTTTGGTGAGGAGAAACAGACAGAGCAGACTCTCACCCGTGCCTGCCGGGTGAGAGTAATGACTGCGGCCTCAATAGCGTCATGAACCTTACGTCGTGAGATTAACGCTGCGAGATGAATTCCGTGATGCCCTTGTAAGCCTGCTTCAACACATCTTCCTGCGGCAGAAAAACGATCCTCATATGTCGCGTTCCCGGCCTTTGTCCGAAGCCCGCTCCGTGCACGCACAGAACGTGCTTCTCTTGCAGCAGCCCGGTGACAAACTTTATGTCCTCTTCCACGATGTCGAGCTTGGGAAAGGCGTAGAAGGCTCCCTGCGGTGCCACCAGCGAAACCCGCGGCGTGCGAGCAGCCCATTCCACGGTGAGATCGCGGCGGCGGCGCAACTTCTCACGCACTACTTTCAGGTGATCCTGCGGCCCCTCCAGCGCGGGCGCAATGGCGTACATGAATGGATGCGGAGCCGAGAGCCGCGCCCGCAGCAGTTTATAAACCGCCTCCAAATAGTTGGTGAGTGACTCAGCCGGGCCGGTTGCGATCGCCCACCCAATCCGCCATCCCGGCACCAGGTACGCCTTCGAGAGTCCGTTGAAGGTGATTACCGGAAGATCGGGCGCAAGCGTCGCAATCGAGACATGTTCGCGTTCGTCATCGAGGATCAGTTTGTCGTAGATCTCGTCGGCCAGAATCAGCAGGTTGTGCTTGCGCGCCAATTCGACGACCCGCTCCAGAGTGGCGCGCGAGTACACCGCCCCCGTGGGGTTATTCGGGTTGATCAGCAGAATCGCCTTGGTGCGCGGATTGATCCGCGAGGCAAGGTCTTCCAGATCCGGCTGCCAGCCGTCTGCCTCGTTGAGAAAATACTGATTGGGCTCGGCGCCAAGCTTCCCCAGCACCGCTCCATAGAGAGGGTAGTCCGGGCAGGGCGTGAGCACATTCTCGCCAGGATTGAGCAGCGCGGTTAGGCAGTTGTCGATCACCTCGCCGGAGCCGTACCCCACCATGATGCCTTGAATATTCTGAAATCCGTTGGCCTCGGCCTGGGCTCGTATAGCCTTGACTGCGCCACGTTCGCCGAGCGACTCGCCATAACCGTTGAAGCCATCGCGCATGGCGCGTTCGGCGGCTTCGATCATGTGCGGCGGCGTCGGAAAGTCGAACTTTCCGGGGTCGCCGATGTTGAGGTAGAGAATCTGGTGACCCTGGCTCGCAACCTGATCGGCAACGACGGCGAGGTCGCGAATCGCATAGCTTACATTCGCCATGCGCGTCGCTGGCGTGATCTGATAAGTCACATTGGTTGTCATTGTGTAAAAACCTTTATGTTATTGAACCTTATGCGCGAGCGAAGTGCAAGCACGATGTGAGGCTCGGGCGGTGGTGAGTGCCTGTCCTTCCATCCAGCTTTGGTCTTGCAAACTCGGCTACAAACGATACAATTCGAGCGAGTCAGAACTGAAAAAGGAAATTCCAGTCAAGGAGAAGCTGAAGCTAATGGCAAAGCGGGTGATATTTCTTATTTTCTTGGGAATGTCGATCTTTGGGATGCTTGGATGCTCGAACAATAGTGAGCTGACTCGCTCCAATGCGGAACAGATCATCAAAGCCCAGATCAAATACCCAAAAGACGTCTTGGGCGTATGTCCAATAAAGAGAAGGGCAGGAGCCGACCCGCAATACGCTGCGTATGTGACGAGTTACCGGGCCCTTTTCGAACAGTTTCAAGCGCAAGGTGTCATTACATATACGGCTGGCTCTGTTATCGAGCGGGGCACCTATTCCATTGATTTTACTGGGACACTCACAGACAAAGGCAAGCCGTTCGTTGTTGGGCTCGCACCTAATGAAGATAACGATTCAGGCAACATCGTTTCTAAGTTCCTTGCGGTAAAGACGGCACAACTAGAGTTCGGAGAAATCACGGGCATCGTTGAACACAAGGAGTCAAGTACGGCCGACGTTCAGTACACAGAAAAGGTGACCCTGACCCCGTTTGGTGTGGCCCTTGCGGTAGCTACAGGGCCCCTTGCTCGTACGGCCACGTTCACAAAATACGACGATGGGTGGAGACTCAACAACGCTACCCGGTAGATTCGTGCCCGGTGCGGCTCGGGCGGCAGGGGTTTTTAGCTCACCTGCAACAAATGGTCTATTCTCTATCTATCTGTGCCTTCTGCAACTTATCGCTGTAGTCAACATATACGCTTTTCCATTCGGTATAGAAGTCGAACGCACCAACCCCGCCCTCGCGATGCCCGTTGCCCGTCTCCTTCACCCCGCCGAAGGGAAGATGGACCTCTGCCCCGATGGTCGGCGCATTGATGTAGGTGATTCCCGCGTCGAGATCGCGAATGGCGGCGAAAGCGCGGTTTACGTCCTTGGTGTAAAGCGCCGAAGAGAGGCCATATTTCACGTCGTTCGCAATCCCAATGCCGTCTTCGAGCGAATCGCAGGGAATACAAGACACCACCGGCCCAAAGATCTCCTCCTGCGCGATGCGCATCTTCGGAGCGACATCGGAGAAGACCGTGGGCTCGATAAAGAACCCATGCGCATAGTCCCCTCTATCCAGCCGATTGCCGCCGCAGGCCAAGTGTGCGCCTTCGTCCTTGCCGATCGCGATATAGCCGAGCACGGTTTCCATCTGCTGCCTGCTGATCACAGGCCCCACGTCCACACTCTCATCCAGTCCGTTGCCGAGGCGGAGCAGTTTGGAGCGATGCACCAGTTCATCGACGAAGCGCTGGTAAACGCCCTTCTGAACAATGATGCGGCTGGTGGCCGTGCAACGCTGTCCGGCGGTGCCAAAGGCCCCCCATAGCGCGCCTTCCAGCGCCAGTTCCAGGTTGGCGTCGTCGAGCACGATCATCGGGTTCTTGCCGCCCAACTCGAGCGAGCAGCGCTTCAAACTTCGAGCGCAGCTCTCGCCAATAATGCGCCCCACCTCGCTCGATCCGGTAAACGAAATGGCGCGAACCAGGGGATGCTCCACCAGCGGAGTGCCAACCTCGGTGCCGTGGCCGGTGACGACGTTGACCACACCGGCCGGCACTCCGGCTTCGGTGAGCGCTCCGACGAGGTTGAAGACCGAAAGCGGCGTATCCTCGGCGGGCTTGATGACGCAGGTGTTGCCCGCGACCAGGGCGGGGAAGAGCTTCCACGAAGGAATCGCCATGGGAAAGTTCCACGGGCAGATCATCCCCACCACCCCGACCGGCTGACGCACGCACATGGCGAACTTGTTGGGCAACTCGCTGGGCGTGGTCAGCCCGTACATGCGCCGTCCCTCGCCGGCGAAGTAGTACCCGGTGTCGATGGCTTCCTGCGTGTCGCCGCGGGTCTCCTTCAGGACCTTGCCCATCTCGCGGGTCATGTCGCGCGAGAAGCTTTCTTTCTGCCGCTCCACGATGCCCGCCGCCTTCATGATGATCTCGGCGCGGCGCGGGGCGGGCACGCAGCTCCACTTCTTGAAGGCGGCCTGAGCGGCCTCAACCGCGAGTTGAACCTCAGCCGCGCCCGAGCGTTGAAAGATGCCGACCACCTCACGGGCGTCAGCCGGATTGCGGTTTTCGCAAACCTTGCCGGAGCTGGCCGGAACCCATTTCCCATCGATGAAGTTGCTGAAGGTTTTGATCTCGGAAACTGTGCTTGCCATCGGAATCGATCTCCACGAACGATAGAGCTGGGAACTTGCTCTGCTCTAGCCGCAGAGAACGCAACTCAGCCAATCGACCGCATATCGTAGTCGGCGGCGGCGTGTGGTGGCAAGTGGAGGTGGCAGAACGTCAGAGGCAGAAAACTCTATGCAGAGGTAGTTCCACCGGGGAACTCAGTCTTGAGAATCTCCTCAATCTGAGCGCGCAAAGGGGCAAACTCATACGATATCGTCTGCCAAACTATGTCGAGATCAAGAGAGAAATACTCGTGCTGAATGAAATTCCTCGCGTCGCTGATCTTTCTCCAAGGCACCCCGGTGTGCTTGGTTTGCAATGTTTGCAATGTATGAGAGACACGCCCTGCCGCTTCTCCAACGATGGAAAGATCATGGAGAACCGCCTTTTGAAGAATCGAGTCGGCGTCGAATTCCGAACGGCTCTTGCCTGCCAACCGCAACCAGCGCAGAGTCGATGTGCTCCAGCACGTCCCGGAGGCGCGGTTCATCACGCCGCTTAGACTCCTTACGCCGCATAGACTACCGAGGTTAGGGAGAGTACTTCCTCACGAATGCGTGGTTTGAGGCCGTGCTTGGAAACGAGTTCAACCTTGCGTTGGAGCAGCCTCTCAAGTTCCATCCTCATGCCGGCGTATTCAAATAGGCCAATCTTTCTTCCGGGCAGGAACTCGACAAGCAAGTCGATGTCGCTGCCAATACGGAAGTAGGGACCGAGGGCGGAGCCGAAAAGAAGAAGTTCCCGCACACCGTGGCGACGGCAAATTTCGGTGATCTGCGACATCTCATTGTCGTCGAATCCGCGATAATATCCCATGGCCTATCCTTCGCCCTAAGAGTACGGCAAAATGGGCTTCCTCATCATCCGCTTCTGGCGCAAGGACGAGGTATCCGGCATTGCGCGAAGCGCCTCTGCTGCGCTAAATGCCGCCAAAACTAAGGTCAGTCCCCAGCCCCTCCAGTGGGCGGTAGTCGTAAGTAGCTGGTTCTTTACGCTTTGTCGCGATGAATTTTGCATCACCACGCATTCCGGGGCCGCCGGAGTAGTAAGATAGGGGATGAGTTCCAGCTAGTGCTCTTAACGCATTGGTAAGCAGCGGTCCTGCCCGTATTATTCGGAGAGTAGATCCAAACAGATTTTTACTGGACGGGTAGGCGGGGCGCCGGGGGGTGAGTTCCCCCATCGACGGCCTTTGCCGGGACATAATTCTTTTCCGACGAAAAAAGAGAGACAGCATAAAAAGATGTCAAACAATGGCTTCCACACCGGTTCGCGTTTCGGGAATTTGCGTTCGTTGTTCAGCATGTTCTCAAGCGACCTTGCAATTGACCTGGGCACGGCGAACACGCTTGTCTATGCGCGA
>Ga0182030_10000180_pt1 | contig 109795 bp, 81 predicted proteins | sample 812S3MmetaG_FD_121299 | JGI IMG/M metagenome (GOLD analysis project Ga0182030, IMG submission 121299) | Permafrost microbial communities from Stordalen Mire, Sweden - 812S3M metaG (Illumina Assembly) | ecosystem: Environmental > Terrestrial > Soil > Wetlands > Permafrost | place: Sweden...
CGGTGATGTAGAGGAAGCCGTCCCCGTCCAGCCGCGCGATGTCGCCGGTGCTGAACCATCCCTCCCCGTCAATGGATTCGGCCGTCGCCTCCGGCTTTTGCCAGTAGCCGGCGAAGACCGATGCTCCGCGCACCAGCAGTTCTCCATCCTCGGCCAGCTTCAGTTCGACATTGGCCAGCGGCATGCCCACGGCGCCCATGCGATGAACGAGCGGCGTGTTGAGGGCGATCACCGGCGAAGTCTCGGTCAGCCCATAGCCCTCCCAGAGCGCAATGCCCACCGAGGCGAACCATTGCGCCGTGTCGATGCCCAGCGGCGCGCCGCCGGAGACGAAGACTCTTACCCGGCCGCCGAAAGCCTCGCGCACTTTGGAGTAAGCCAGCTTATCGGCCAGCCTCCACAGAATCGAAGCCGGCCGGCGTCCGTCGTAGACCGTGTCGCAATGCCCGGCTCCCACGCCCAGAGCCCAGGCGAGCATCCGCTTCTTCACCGGCGAAAGCGCGGCGCGGCGCTCCACCTCCTGGCGAATCTTTTCGTATACGCGCGGCACGCCCACAAAAACCGTCGGACGAATCTCGCGCATGGCCTCGGGCAGCTTGTCGAAGTGCGAGCAATAGGCCACCTGCGCCCCGAAGGTGTACATCACGTAGTCCAGCGCCCGGGCGGTGATGTGCGAGAGCGGCAGAAAGGAGATGCAGGCGTCGGTCGCGTTGAAGTTGAAATCGGCGGCTATAATATTCTGGTTCGAGGCGATGTTGCCGTGAGTAAGCGACACGCCCTTCGGCTCGCCGGTGGTCCCGGAGGTGTAAATCAGCGTCGCCAGATCCTTTGGCTCGACCGATGCGACCCGCGCGTCGAAGACCGGATCGCGCAGTGTGCCGCGCTCGTCGGCCCCGGCCATCACCTGGCTGAAGGGGGTCGCCTCTTCGTGTGCCGCAAATGAATCCATCATCAGGATGCGTTCGAGCGAAGTCTGTCCGCGCACTGCGTTCAGCTTGTCAAACTGCTGGCGAGTGGAGACGATGGCAATCCGGCAGCCCGCATCCTTGAGCAGCACGGCGATCTGCTCGCCGGGAAGCGTGGGGTAGATGGGCACATCGACGGCGCCGATGGCCAGCGCGGCGAAGTCGGCCACGGCCCACTCCCAGCGGTTTTCGCCGATCAGCGCGATGCGGTCGCCCTTTTGCACTCCCCAGCCGAGAAAAGCCTCGGCCAGCGCGCGCACCCGCTGGTAAATCTGGTCTGAGGAGATGGGCAGCCACTGCCCAAACTCGTCCTGCCACAGTACGGCGCGGGGATTGGCGGCCGCGGCGACGCGGCAAAACAGGTCATTGATGGTGAACAACGGAAGGGTCTGTGTCATTTTAGGCCGAATAAAAAAACGCGGAGATCTCTCAGCAGCAACCCAACGAGTGTATCAGTGCGAACGGGGCGCAGTCGCTGAAATCTTTCCCTCCCGAGGACGGTCCGCCCGCTTTGCTCTGAAAAATAAGCCGCCTTGTCTCAGGGCAATCGCAATTACGAGTCCTGATCCACTATGATGATTATCAATCAATTCATGGCCCGTATACCCACTCTCGACGGCTGGCGCGGCATTGCTATCCTGCTGGTGATTGCGACTCACTTTCAGTCCGGCATTATCGGGCACCCAATTGTTGGCCTTCCATGGATGAACCTGGGGCAGCATGGCGTGGGTATTTTCTTTGTACTCAGCGGTTACCTCATCACCACTCAGCTTCTTCAAGACGAAAAGATCAATCTCAAGCGCTTTTATCTGCGTCGCTTCTTCCGACTTATGCCCTGCGCTTGGACCTATCTGCTGTTTGTGGAGATTTTAGCACTCATATTAGGCACTCATCTTATCGGCAAAGATGCATGGTCATGCCTGTTCTTCTTTCGCAATTATTATCCGGCTTTAGAGACGGGAAGCAATACACTGACTGGACATTTCTGGAGTTTATCGCTCGAAGAGCAGTTTTATCTGGTATGGCCATCACTGCTCGTTATCGTGAGACGGCGATGGGCTTTGCCTCTCGCTTCTGCAGGGGTTACGTCCTGCACCATCTTTCGACTTTTTCATTGGCAGCAGTACGAAACGGCCCTTCTTTATCTTCGCACCGAAGTCCGCGCCGATGCGCTCCTCGTCGGCTGCATCTTAGCGCTGCTTCTTGAACGCAGGGCGATTAAGGAATGGATTGAACGCTATGGAAAATTTGCTTTTTGGCTATGCATTCCGCCGCTTGCGTGGGATGTCTATCACTATCAGCTTCTGATTCCGCTCTCTGAATCAATTCTGTTCGCCATCATGATCGCCTGCACAAGCCAAAATCCTAACTCAGCTCCGTCCAGAGTGCTTGAGTGGCAGCATCTGAAATTTACCGGTCTGATGTCCTACAGCATTTATATGTGGCAGGACATTTTTCTGCGGAACAATTGGGGATTTTATGGTCCGATCCTTCTCGTTGTCGCTGCTTTCGCAAGCTGGCTGCTTGTCGAACGTCCCTGCATTCGGCTCGGGAGACTGGTCGAAAAACGACTTGCGAGCAAGACTCAACTGAGGACCGTTCCGGCTCACGCACTGCCATCCCTTGAGCCGTAGAAGGGGACGGGCTAAAGCCTGTACCCTTCATTCCCGCTCCAATTTTCAAATGCAAATGCCTTCTGCCAAAAACCGGATTTCTCGCGATTTTGCTGATTTTGTTGAACGATTCTTTGCATACTTATGCGGCGAGGATGTATATTTATACATATGCGAACGCCCGGCTGCGAGCCGCGCATTCGGGCCCTTTACAAGAACGGTTGATGAAGCGATCGATGAAGACCCTCCGGCAAAATGCAATTCGCGAACTGATGGCCCAGTCGCTGGTGGCCAGTCAGGATGAGTTGCGCCGCAAGCTGCGCCGCCGCGGTTTTCGCGTGACCCAGGCCACGCTCTCGCGCGACATTCGCGAGTTGCGCCTCTCCAAGGGCCCTGGCGGCTATTCGCTTTCCGGCGGCAATGGAGCGGCGGCCGCGCTCGAGGACAACAGCCCGCCTTCGCTCGAAGAGATGATGGAAGGCTTTGGCCTGCGCGTTCGGCGGGCGATGAATCAAGTCGTGCTGACCACGGTGACGGGCGGAGCGCAGCCGCTGGGCGCGGCCCTGGACCATGAAGGTTGGAGCGACATTGTTGGAACTCTGGCCGGCGACGACACGGTGCTGGTGATCTGCCCCGACGTTCGCCAGGCGGGCGAGGTGGAGACAAGATTGAGAAAGATGCTGGAGTCATGACCGATACGGTGCAAACAGCAGTTGTAGGAGTAACCGGGTACGCGGGCGCCGAATTGGCCAGGCTGCTGGTGCGGCATCCCCGTCTCCAGGGCAAGCCTCCGGTCTTCGCCGGCCGCCTGGACGCGAGCGACGCGGCCCGCGGCGGCTTGTCCTTGTCCGAAATTCATCCGGAACTGGCCGATAGCGGCGGCACAGGCAACCTGAAGCTGCAACCCTTCTCCTGGAAGCTTCTGGCAGAGCGGGGCGTTGACGTTTTGTTCCTCGCCACGCCGCACGAGCAGTCGCGCGAGTGGGTTCCGGAGGCTCTGCGGCGCGGTTTGCGGGTCATCGACCTGAGCGGAGCATGGCGGCTCACCGAGGCGGCCAACCGCGCCGTCTACGCCTTCGAGGACACCGACGCCGAAGTGGCCGCGGCCACCCAGGCGCAGGCCGTCTACGGAATGCCGGAACTGCATCGCGACCGGATTGCCAGAGCGCGCCTCATTGCCAATCCCGGCTGCTACGCAACCTCGGTCATTCTGGCGCTGAAGCCGCTGGTGGCCGCGGGGCTGGTCGACCTCGACCGCGGCATCGTGGCCGACTCCAAGAGCGGCGTAAGCGGCGCGGGCAAATCGCCCACCGCAAAGACGCACTTCATGTACGCGGCCGACAATTTTTCCGCCTATGGAGCGTTCACGCATCGCCACACCGGCGAGTTGCTGGAACAGATCGGCATCGAGGGAGGCGAGATCATCTTCACGCCCCATCTGCTGCCCATTCCGCGCGGAATTCTCTCGACGATTTACGTGCATTTCCGCCAGGCGCAGACCAGGGCGAGCGTGGCCAAGGTTTATCACGAGTTTTTCACCCCTAGTCCGATGGTGCGGCTCTACGATAAGGCTTTGCCTCAGATTCAAAACTCGGTCCGGACAAACTATGCGGACATCGGCTTTCAACTGGCCCCCGACGGCCGCCGCGCGGTGGTTGTAAGTTGCCTCGATAATCTGCTGAAAGGCGCCTCCGGACAGGCCGTGCAGAATCTGAACGTGATGCTCGGCTGGGGCGAGGCCGAGGGCCTTGAATGAAGCCGAAGGCCTGGAATAAGCATGGAATCGGAAGGTCTTGAATGGGATCAGCCGCGAAAGGTTGCGCATGAAGTACGTTGTCAAATTGGGCGGAGCGGGCCTGGAAACTCCATCGCTTCTGGCGGGCTGCACCCGCGCCATCGCCGATCTGGTGCGCGACGGCCATCAGGTGGCCGTGGTCCATGGCGGTGGCGTGCAGTTGACGCGCATGCTCAAGGCGCTGGGCAAGCAGAGCGAGTTCGTCAACGGACTGCGCGTCACCGACGCTGAGACCCGCGACGTGGCGCTGATGGTCCTGGCCGGCAAGGTGAACAAGGGCCTGGTGGCCGCGCTCGGCTCGCTGGGCGTTCCGGCCATGGGCCTGTCGGGCGGCGACGGGCTCATCTTCCGCGCCCGCAAGAAACGCACCGCGCCCGACCTAGGCTTCGTGGGCGAGATCGTCACCAGCGATCCGCGCTGGCTCGATGCCATCTGGAGCCTGAGCGCCGTGCCGGTGCTCTCGTCCATGGCTCTCGGTTTCGACGGAGAATACTATAACGTCAACGCCGACGAGATGGCCGCCTCCTGCGCCGTCGCCTGCCGCGCCGATGCGCTGGTCTTCCTCACCGACGTGGCCGGCGTCAAGGGCGCCAACGGCGATGTGCTCCGATGGCTCTCCATCGATCAGATCGCCGAGATGGCCAAGAGCGAAGTCATCACCGGCGGAATGCTGCCCAAGCTCAGCGCCTGCCGCGAAGCGCTTTTGAACGGCGTCAAACGCGTAAGGATTTTACCCGCCGAAGCTGCCTCGTCGCTTCCCGACCTGTGCAGTTCGCGCGTTACTTACGGCACCGAAGTGATGGTGGCCTAGCGGTCCGCAGGACAAACGGACCAGGAGAATTTGAATTGAACAGACTCAATGAAATTCGCGCAGCCGAAGCCAAGCTGCTGCTTGCCACCTACGACCGCAATCCCATTCTTTTCGCTGGCGGAGAGGGTGTGCACCTCATCGACGAGCAGGGCGAGCGCTATCTCGACCTGCTGAGCGGCATCGGCGTTAACGCGCTCGGCTACGGCCATCCGGCCATCGAAGAGGCCATCGTCCGGCAAAGCCGCAAGCTCATCCACACCTCGAATCTCTTCTTTCACGAGGGCCAGGCGGAGCTGGCGTTGCAACTTACCGAGCGCACCGGCCTGGACCGCGTCTTCTTTTGCAATAGTGGCACCGAGGCCTGGGAAGGCGCGCTCAAACTGGCCCGCGCGCACGCCGGACTCCTGCGCAGCGAAGGCAAACAGATCGGGACAAAATTCCTGGCCCTCGAACAGAGCTTTCACGGCCGCACCTTCGGCTCCATGTCCACCACGTACAAGGCCAAGTACCGCGAGCCTTTCGCCCCCGTCGTTCCCGGCGTCGAGTTTGTCCGGTTCAACGACATCGCCGATCTGCGCGCCAAATTTTCCAATGAAGTCTGCGCCATCCTCGTCGAAGCAATTCAGGGCGAAGGCGGCGTGCGTCCGCTGACGCAGGAGTTCTTCGCCGAGGCGCGCGCGCTCACCCATTCGACCGGCGCCCTGCTGATCGCCGATGAGATTCAATGCGGCCTGGGCCGCACCGGAAAGTGGTGCGCCTATCAGCACTACGGCATCTTGCCTGACGTCACCACGCTGGCCAAGCCTCTTGCGGGCGGCATTCCCATGGGCGCGGTGCTGATGACCGAAGAGGCCGCGCGCGCCATCCACGCCGGCATGCACGGTACCACCTTCGGCGGAGGGCCGCTGGCCTGCGCCGTGGCCCTGGCGGTCCTCGGCGTCCTCGAAAAAGAGAATCTGCTGGCGCACGCCGCCGAGGTGGGCAATTACTTCCAGGCGCAGCTTCGCTCTCTCGCCCTGCGCCACGCGGCCATCGTGGACGTGCGCGGCCAGGGCCTGATGGTCGCGGCCCAGCTTGACTCGGCCGATCTGGCAAGGCTCGCCGTGGCCGAAATGCTCAAGCGCCACATCGTCATCAACTGCACCAGCGACACGGTCTTGCGCTTCCTGCCGCCTTATATTCTCGAACGCGCCCATGTGGACACCGCCATTCAGGCGCTGGACGAAATCTTCACCGAATATGCCGCCGTGTGCGACGCAGCCCCATCCGCGGCCCACGCCGCAGGAGGACAAAACCTTGGCTAGCAAAGCAATCCTTGAACCCCGCCAGTCCGCCATTCCCGTCCAGCAGGACCCCGATATTGTTGCCGCCGCGGCGCGCCTGCATGGCGAAGATTTGTGTTCCATTGCCGACCTGTCCAGCGCCGAGGTGCGCGCGATTCTCAAGCTCGGCCACGACGTCAAGTGCAATCCCCGCGAGTACCGCCATGCGCTCGATGCGAAACAAATGGTCCTGATGTTCGAGAAGGCCTCGCTGCGCACCCGCCTCAGCTTCGAGACCGGCATCAACACCATGGGCGGCAATGCCATCTTTGTCGATCAAACCAATTCGCCCCTGGGCGAGCGCGAATCCATTGCCGACGTGGCCAGGAACGTCGAGCGCTGGGTCGATGTGATCGTGCTGCGCACCTACGCGCACGACACCATCACCGAGATGGCCGCCAACTCGCGCGTGCCGATCATCAACGCGCTCTCCGACTTCGAGCATCCCTGCCAGGCGCTGGCCGACTTCATGACGCTCGACGAGCACTTCGGCTCCGCGGCCGGGCTTAATTTCACGTATGTCGGCGACGGCAACAACGTCTGCCACTCATTGATGCTCACCGGCGCGCAGTTGGGCGCGAATGTCACCGTCGCCACGCCGCGCGGTTACTCGCCGGACATCGAGATCGTCACCTTGGCCCGCGACATTGCCGCCGCCAACAACTGCGAGATTCGCCTCCTGCAGGACCCGCACGCCGCCGCCGAAGGCGCCGACGCCATCTACACCGACATCTGCGTCTCGATGGGCATGGAGCACGAGTCCACCAAGCGCGAACCCATCTTCCGGCCCTTCCAGGTGAACGAAGCGCTGATGCAGAAAGCCAAGCCCAGCGCGGTCTTCATGCACTGCCTGCCGGCGCGACGCAACAACGAAGTCACCGACGCGGTGATCGACAGCCCGCAGTCGATTGTCTTCGACCAGGCCGAAAACCGCATGCACGCGCAGAAAGCTCTGCTCCTATTGCTGCTGGGCGGATTGAAGTAATAGGGACTGAGGGACTAAGGGACTATCTTCACCGAGCGAGTTTATGAAGTGAGCGATGTTTTGAAAGGCCACGGCTTTAGCCGTGCCGCCGAAGCAGCAATAACAACGCTGGCTTTAGCCCCTGAGGGAATGAAGGATTGCAATTCTCCAGGTGGCTGGGGAACCCAAATCGCTGTATTTGAGTGCCGAATCAATAGTATTCTATGAAAGCCATCTGAAAGGCCGACTATTGTGGGAGAAGTAATTGAAAGAATGTTCGCAAGTGGTGCTGCCAACGCCTACCGCGAATATGGCATTTGGGGTGCAATTTCTGTTGTACTTGTGTTTCTAGCATTCGTTTTAGTTCTAGCATTGCTCAAAGCCGTTTGGATGTATCGTTTGGTAATCAAGGATTTGATTTCTAATGTTTACCGACTAATGGTCGATCTAGCGAAGACTGAGACTTTTCACTCGGGAGTATGTGCTATTGTCCTCTTCATTGCGGCATTCACCGAGTGGCCGTATTTCATGTATGTCCTCCTCAGAGTCTTTATTTGCGGCTCGTCCGCCTACATTGCGAGCAAACTGTATTCACGTCATCGCGTTCCTTTGACGTGGTTATTTGGTGCGATTGCAGTTCTATTCAACCCGGTTTTGCCTGTCAGGATGGCGAGGTCAGATTGGCAAGCGACGAATGTCCTTGCTGCGATCATTTTCATCGCATTCTCTGTGTATCTGAATTGGGATAGTCTATTGCGGAGGCAATCGCGGAGAACAGTGGCAGACTACCTAAGAGAAGACTTGAAGAGGGAGAGTTGGATAGAGCTAACAGCAGCAGACTACCTGACAGACGAATTGAGCAAGAAAGCGTTCTTCGCCTTTACAAGGGAATCGCCAGCGATGAAACTGGCATTTCATAATGGTTGGGGTCAGACGTTGAGTCCAGAGCGGCCTCTTACACGCGGAAGACTAACAATAATCTTCAATGATGTCGGTATTCAACTTGCAAGAACAGGTGATTCCGAGGGGTCTGATAGAAGCTTTGCCTGTTCCTCCTTGTTTATCAAGGGAAATCCACTCACATGGGCTGCACTTGCCGAGGTCGCCTTGGCGAAGGAAGACCGAATGGCAGCTACATGGGCGCAAAGGGTGATTAAGTTTCGACTCCAGAAGAGTGCATCGCCTGAACTGAGGGAGTTCCTCTCAACTGATGAGGCTAAGGTTCTTTTGAGAGCAGCACGGGAACGGATGCGGGAAATCGTTGACGTGTGCAAAACTTGCACGTCGTGGCATGATTCGACAGAGGTAATCAATGAGATGGGAGTGTCGGAGTCATACTTTGACAGATAGTCAAGACTGTTCCAGCGTATGCTCATGGCATAAGCCATGTGAGTTGAAAGTGCATAGGAGTGCAGAATAATGGTCAAGGAAATCAGCTTCAATGACGTGCCAAATCTCTCCATTGTCAAAGAACGGATACTTGCAATTTGTTCAAATGTTGAATTTCAAAAAGCGGAACTCGATGAGGCTCCCGTTCACTATCTTCTGAAGCTTCAACTCGGAAACCGTACCACCTTGCGCCTATCAAAAGAACTCGTAGACGATTTGAGTGGCAAGAACACCGCTCATCGCGATGCCGAACTTGACCAGCTAATTCGGAGCGCATTAGACCGCATGAAGTAGTCCATCATCATTTCGTAGTCATTTTCCTCTAGCCAGAAGCTAGATGCACTCAGAGGTTTCCAAGCATGTCCGTAATTCTCGAATCCCTACCCGTCGGCCAGAAAGTCGGCATCGCCTTCTCCGGCGGGCTTGACACTTCCGCCGCACTCTACTGGATGAAGCAGAAGGGCGCCATCCCTTACGCCTACACGGCCAACCTGGGCCAGCCCGACGAAACCGACTACGAAGCCATCCCGCGCGCGGCTCTCGAATACGGAGCGGCAAAGGCCCGCCTCATCGACTGCCGCGGCCCACTGGTTCGCGAAGGCATCGCCGCGCTTCAGGCCGGCGCCTTCCACATCACCACCGCTGGCGTCCCGTACTTCAACACCACGCCCATCGGCCGCGCCGTCACCGGCACCATGCTCGTCGCCGCAATGAAGGAGGACGAGGTCCACATCTGGGGCGACGGTTCCACTTACAAGGGCAACGACATCGAGCGCTTCTACCGCTACGGCCTGCTCGTGAATCCTGACCTCAAAATCTACAAACCCTGGCTCGACTCCGCCTTCATCGATGAGCTCGGCGGCAGGGTCGAGATGTCCGCGTTCATGCAGCGGGCAGGCTTTGCGTATAAGATGTCCGCCGAGAAGGCCTACTCCACCGACTCCAATCTTCTCGGTGCAACCCACGAAGCAAAGGATCTGGAGTATCTTTCTTCCTCCATCAAGATCGTCGTTCCCATCATGGGCAAGGCCTTCTGGCGCGACGATGTTGAAATCAAGCCGGAAGAGGTCTCCATCCGTTTCGCCGAAGGCTTCCCCGTTGCACTCAACGGCCGTCCGTTCGCTGACCCCGTCGAACTTCTTCTCGAAGCCAACCGCATCGGCGGTCGCCACGGCCTGGGCATGAGCGATCAAATTGAGAATCGGATCATCGAGGCCAAATCCCGCGGCATCTATGAGGCTCCCGGCCTCGCCTTGCTCTTCATCGCCTACGAGCGCCTTATCACCGGCATTCACAACGAGGACACCATCGAGCAGTACCGCGACAATGGCCGCAAGCTCGGCCGTCTGCTTTACCAGGGCCGCTGGTTCGACTCTCAGTCCATCATGCTCCGTGAATCCGCCCAGCGCTGGGTCGCCAAACCCATCACCGGTGAAGTCACCCTTGAGCTGCGCCGCGGCAACGACTACTCCATCCTCTCGACCGAGTCGCCCAACCTCACCTTTCATCCCGAGCGCCTCAGCATGGAGAAGACCGAATCCACTTTCTCGCCGCGTGACCGCATCGGCCAGCTCACCATGCGCAATCTCGACATCACCGACACGCGCGATAAGCTGCTTACCTACGCCGCAACCGGGCTCATCAGCCTCAGCACAGGCGACGAAATGCCCCGGTTGAGCAGCGTTAAGGAGAAAGAATAAAGTGAGGTATGCCTAAATCCATGTCGAACGAACAACAACCCGTCAAGATGTGGTCCGGCCGTTTCCGTGAGCCCCTGGACGCGGAATTTGAAGCGTGGCAACGCTCCATTGTCTTCGACTGGAGGCTTCTCGATGAAGAGATCGCCGCCAGCAAGGCGCACGCCTCCGCTCTGATTGCTGCCAGCATTCTGACAAAGAGTGAAGGAGTAGAACTCCGCGCGGCGCTCGATGCGATTGCCGCCGAGCACGCATCGGAGGCGGGCAAAGCGCGCGTGCGCGATCACGCAACCGCTGAAGACATTCATCATTTTGTCGAGCTGAGCCTGGTAGAAAAGATCGGCTCGCTGGGCCTCAAGCTGCACACCGGCCGCAGCCGTAACGAGCAGATCGCCACCGACCTGCGCCTCTACGTGCGCCGTCAAATCGGCCTCACGGTGGCGGCGCTTGCCGCCTGGGCTCATGCGCTGGTCGAGCAGGCACGCGCCGCCGGCGAGTCAGTCATGCCCAGCTACACGCATATGCAGCGCGCCGAACCGGTGCTGGTGGCGCACTGGCTGCTGGCCTACGTGGAAATGATTCTGCGCGATGCTGCGCGGCTCACCGATTGCGCGGAGCGACTCAACTTCTGCCCGCTCGGTTCAGGCGCGGTCGCCGGCGCCACGCTCGCCCTCGACCGTACGATTGCCGCCGGCGAGTTAGGTTTCACCGCGCCCACGGCCAACTCCATCGACTCGACCAGCGACCGGGACTTCATCCTCGAATATCTGCAGGCGCTCACCTTCGTCGGTCTGCATCTGAGCCGCTTTGCCGAGGAAATTACGCTTTTCGCCACCGCGGAATTCAACTTTGTCACGCTGCCCGAGGCCTTTTCCACCGGCTCCAGCGCCATGCCGCAGAAGAAAAATCCCGACCTCACCGAGCTGATCCGCGGTAAAGTCGGCCGCATTCACGGCGCCGCCGAAGCGGTAACGCTGCTCCTGAAGGGTCTGCCCCTGGCCTATAACAAAGACATGCAGGAGACCCAGGAGCCGGCCTTTTCCGTCGAGTTTGTACCGCCGATGCTCGCGCTGGTGGCGCGCTTCACCGCCGCGCTCCAGTTCAACCGCGAACCCATGAACGCGGCGGCGCAGTCCGGCTGCCTGAACGCCATGGCCGCGGCCACGTATCTCGTTCACAAGGGCGTTCCCTTTCGGACAGCACACGAGAAGGTGGGTCATGCGGTGCGCTTTGCCCTGGGAAAGGGCGTTGAGCTGGGCGATCTCTCCCTCGACGAGCTGCGCCAGTTCGGTGCGGAGTTCGAGGAGGATTTTTTTGCCGCGGTCACGCTTACGGCCACGCTCGACTGCCACAACGTGAGCGGAGGGACGGCGCGCACGCGCGTGCGGGAAGCGCTGAACGCGGCGGCCGAACGCATCGAACGCATCACCGGATGCATCGAACTATCCAAGGCGCAGGAGGCCTCTCATGCTGGTTCGTAAAGCCCTTCTGCAGGACGCATCGAACGTCTACGACCTGGTCAACTCGCTCTCGCCCGACGGCACGCTGCTCAAGCGCGCCTTCGCCGAAATCTGCGAAAACATTCGCGACTTCACCGTCGCCGAGTCCGATGGCGGCGTCTTCCTGGGCTGCGGCGCGCTGCACTTTTACGGGCCGCATCTCTGCGAGGTGCGCTCCATCGTGGTCAAGCCCGCGGCCAAGGGACAGAGCGCGGGCGGCCGCATTCTGGCCGCGCTCATCGAGGAGGCCGAACAGCACGGCATTCAATCCGTCTGCCTGTTCACGCGCATTCCCGACTTCTTTTTCAAGTACGGCTTCCGCACCGTTGAGGACAAGGCCGAGCTGCCCGACAAAATCTTCAAGGACTGCCAGAACTGCCCTCGCTTGTCGCGCTGCGACGAGGTGGCCATGGTGCGCGGCCGCATCCCCCGCATCTCGATTCTTGGGCCCCGCGAAGAAGCGCAGCAGTTAGTGAAGCTTTCCGGCTAGTTCTCTGACCGTTTGTTTTTGTACTAACTCTGGGTGCCCCAGGTCACGCTTTTGGGGCCTGGGACAGACAGCCGCCCGACCAATTTGCACCGTCAGAGACCAAGCCTCCGCTCGCGCAGCATCGCGGACGACACCGCAATCTGCCCATAACTCAGCCCGCCGTCCCCAGGGCTGACCTGGGCGTGCTCGAAGACCTCGAAACCCTCAGACTCCAGTTTCATCCGCAGCAGCCGCGCCAGCCGGCGGTTGTGCATGCAGCCGCCGCTCAGCGCCACGCGATCCACCCCCGTCGCACTCCGCGCCAACACCGCCGCCCGCGCAAAGCCCTCCGCCACGCCTGAATGAAACCGCGCCGCCATCCGCGCCTTGTTCACGCCGCGCCGCAAATCCTCCACCAACTCTCGCCACAGCCGAGCGGCGCCGATCCGCACCGGCTCACGCCGCGCCCAATCCCCTCCGGCGAATTCCATTCGATAGCCCATCGCATCGTCCGGCGCGGCCGGCTCGCAAGGCTCGTCGAGCGCCGCCCCTTCCAGCTCAATCGCCGCCTGCGCCTCGTAGTCCACCGCGCGCCGTCCCAGCACCACCGCCGCCGCCGCATCGAAGAGCCGTCCCAGGCTCGAGGTAAGAGGAGCATTCACGCCCCGCTCCATCATCCGCGCCACCACGCGCGCCTCTTTCTCCCTCGCGCCCGCAAGCGTCCTCGTCTCGGCGTCCGCTGCATCGAAGCCCGCCGCGCGCAGATGCGCCAACGCCATGCGCCACGGCTCCTTGATCGCCGCCTCGCCGCCCGGCATCGGCACATATTCGAGGTGCGCGAAGCGCTCGAAGCCGGCCTGATTCGCCCCGTCAAGCCGCGCGAGCAGCACTTCTCCGCCCCATACCTTTCCATCCGTCCCGTAGCCGGTGCCGTCGAGCGCCAACCCGATCACCTCGCCCGTGAGTCCGTGCTCGGCCATGCAGCCGGCCACGTGCGCATGATGATGCTGTACGGCGATGGTCTGCAATCCGCGCTCCCGAGCCCACTCCTTCGCCCATGCAGTCGACAGGTAGCCCGGATGCAGATCGTGCGCCACGGCTTGCGGCTCAATCTCGAAGGTCCGCATCAGGTGATCGAGCGACTCGCGGAAAAAATCCAGCGCGGTCAGGTTTTCGAGATCGCCCACGTGCTGGCTCTGATAAGCGAAGCGGCCCCGCGCTAGCGCGAAGACATTCTTCAAGTGCCCGCCCACGGCCAGCATCGGCTCGGCATCGAACGGCAACGCCACGCCGAGCGGCACAAACCCCCGCGCCCTGCGCACGAGTTGCGGAGCGCCATTCACCACGGCTGCCACCGAGTCGTCCGCGCGCTCGAAAATCTCGCGGTCGTGCATGAGAAACGCATCGGCAATGCCGCCCAGCCGCGCCAAAGCCTCGTCGTTATCGATGGCAATCGGCTCCTCGCTGAGATTCGCCGAGGTCATCACCAGCGCCCGCAGACTTGAGCCGGCGAAGAAAGAATCGGCAAAGAGCAGGTGCTGCAATGGCGCGTAAGGCAGGAAGATGCCCAGCCAGGGAATCCCCGGAGCCACGCCGTCTGCAATGCCGCAGCCCGCGCGCCGCCGGGCGAGCACAATCGGCCGCGCCGCCGTCGCCAGCAGCAATTCTTCCGCGGCGGTCAGCGCGCACACCGCCCGCGCAGCATCCAGGTCGCGCACCATCACCGCCAGCGGTTTTCCGTAGCGGCGCTTGCGCTCCCGCAGCCGCATCACCGCCGCCTGGTTGGTTGCATCCACGCTCAGATGAAAGCCGCCGATGCCCTTGATGGCCACCATCCGGCCGGCCGTCAGCAACCGGATCGTTTGCTCAACCGCATCCTCGCCAAAGAGCGCTGCGTGGTCTGCCGTCTGCACGACCCAGACTTGCGGCCCGCACTCCGGACACGCATTCGGCTGCGCGTGGAAGCGCCGGTTCAGCGGGTCGTCGTACTCCCGCTGGCAGGCGGCGCACATCGGGAAGCTGGCCATCGAGGTCTGCGGCCGGTCGTAGGGAATGCGGCGCGTAATGGTGAACCGCGGACCGCAGTTGGTGCAGTTCAAAAACGGATAGCGGTAGCGGCGGTCCGCGGGATCGAACAACTCCCGCAGGCAATCCGGGCAGGTCGCCGCATCGGCAGGAATTCCGGTGCTCGCCCGGCCCCTGACCGCGCTGGCCGCAATGCGAAATCCCGCTTCGCCCCCCAGCACGCCCAGCGGCGTCAGCGCGCGCACCGCAACCGAATCGATGCGCGCCAACGGGGGCGCCTCCGAGCGTAGCCGAACAAGAAACGCTTCTACCCGCTCGCCCGGTCCTTCGATCTCGATCGTTACTCCGCCGGTGTCGTTGCCGACGAATCCCGCCAGCCCCTCCTCCAGGGCAAGCCGGTAGACAAATGGACGATACCCCACCCCCTGCACCACGCCGTTGACCAGCACGCCCCGCCGCCGCAGCTCTCCGCGCGGCACCTCGCCTGGTTGGGTTCTGTCAGCCGCCACCGCGCCCCTCGCCGGAGACCAGCATAGCGCATCACGCACTTGTTCCACGCAGCGCTCCGATGCCGGGCCACGCGACTGTCTCATCCAGCACAGGTTTTGGCCACAATAAGCCTAAGCTTGGGTTAGGCAGAAGGAATGCCGGGGGGGTCAGCATGAGATGTGGCAGGCAACTTGTGGCGACAACGGCGGCTGCGGCTCTATGCCTGCTGGCCCTGCTCGGATCTGCAGCGGTTGCGGCCCAGCAACCCGACGCTTCGGCGGTGATTCGCGGCATTGACGCCTCGGTCCAGGACCGGCTGGAAAATGTTCCAGGCTACTCCGTTACGGAACACTACTCCGTTTACAGGAGCAACGACGAAACCCATCCCGCCGCTGAAATGACCGTGAAAACTGTCTATCGGAGGGAGACCGGCAAGAGTTACACCATCCTTTCACAGAGCGGCTCGGCGATCCTGCGAAAATTCGTTTTGGGCGGAATCATGGACAACGAGAAGCGCATGAACCTGCCCGGCATCCGAGAGCAGTCGTGGCTCACCTCCGCAAATTACGAGATGAAATTGAAGTCGGGCGGAATCCAGCAGTTGGATGGAAGAAACTGCCTGGTACTGAGTCTCTCCCCCAGACTGAAGGCGCCCTATCTTCTCGATGGGACGCTGTGGGTGGACGTAAAGGACGATTCGATTGTTCAGGTTCAGGGAACAGCATCCAAGATTCCTTCGCTCTTCACCGGACCCACGCGGATGATGCGCCAGTACGCCAGCATCGACGGCTTCGCCATGGCCACCCACGCCCGCGCCGAATCCGACAGCTCTCTCTTTGGCCGGACCGTCGTGACCATCGACTATCGGGACTACCACCTTCAGCTTCGAACCCACTGAGCGCAAACGGCCCTCCCCGGCCTGAACTCCGCCCGCTCTACCTCTCTTTCCAGGTGGTGCACGACTCCTCTGCTTCCGGTCCAGCCTCTCCGGCCTGGCCGAGTCAAGGCCGCAAGTAGGTTCCCCCTTGGTTTCCCCGCTCCAGCTGCTTGCCTGCCCGGCACGGAGTCGTAAGCACGTCGGTGACCGTTGTCACGGATAAATCACAGTGCGGGACGATAGAAGTAAGCCAGACGTGGAACCCGCCCGGCGAAGGAATTGCTGTGCGCTTTGTTCCGGAAACGGGAGGAATCGTGCCTGCATTCGTGCCCCCACCGCTGCCCAGCGACGACAAAAGATGGAAGATCGTCAACGGAACCATGCGCAAGAATGGCTTTGCCCGTCACGCGCTCATTGAAACCCTTCACACCGTGCAATCCGCCTTCGGCTACCTGGATGACGACGCAATTCGTTTCGTGGCCCGCTCGCTGCGTGTGCCGCTCAGCCAGGCCTATGGCGTGGTGACCTTCTACCACTACTTCAGCCTCAAGCCGCCCGGCAAACACACCATGACCATCTGCGCCGGCACGGCCTGCTTTATCAAGGGAACCGACAAGCTGGTGGCCGCGGCCGAAAAGCACCTGGGAATCGCGCAGGGGCAGACCACCGAAGACGGTCAGGTCAGCCTGATGATGGCCCGCTGCGTGGGCGCCTGCAGCCGCGCCCCGGTGGTGCTGTTCGACGGCGAAGTATCCGGTGAGATGGCGCCGGCGGCGATGATCGAGCAACTGGAAAGGTGGGCTGTTGAATGAATATCGAGGAACTCGATCAGATTGCGGAAAATATCCGCCTGGAGAACGCGAAATACGATTTTGAAATCAACGTCTGCATGGATCTGGCCTGCGCCAGCCAGGGTGCGGACCGGGTGCGCGAAGCACTGGTGAAGGCCGCCGAGGCATCGGGCAAAAAAGTTTTCGTCCGCCGCACCGGGTGCATGGGCCCCTGCTCCTCCGGGCCGCTGGTCCGCGTGGATCCGGAGAAGATCCTTTATCAGCGCGTGAATCCCGGGCACGCGGAAGCGCTCGTGGCCAGCCTGGGCAATGAGCCGGTCTCCGAGCTGCAGTGCGACCTGAACGAGCACTTCGACAAGCAGGTGCGGGTGGTGCTCGAGAACGCCGGCTACATCGACCCGGAAAAGATCGACGACTACATCGCGCGCAACGGCTACAAGGCTCTTCTGATCGTGCTCAACGAGATGACGCCCAGCGGCGTGACGCACCGGATCACGGAAAGCGAGTTGCGCGGACGCGGCGGCGGCGGCTATCCCACGGGATTGAAGTGGGGCACGGTGTCCAAGGCCGGGGGCGATGTGAAATATGTGGTCTGCAACGGCGACGAGGGCGACCCCGGAGCCTTCATGGATCGCAGCGTGATGGAAGGCGACCCGCATCGCGTCATCGAAGGCATGACCATCGCCGCCTACGCGGTGGGAGCCAGCAAGGGCTTTATCTATGTGCGGGCCGAGTATCCGGTGGCCGTGGCGCGGCTCACCAACGCCCTGCGCGACGCCCGCCGGCGCGGCCTGCTGGGCAACAGCATCTGCAATACGCAATTCAACTTCGATGTGGAGATCCGCCTCGGCGCCGGAGCCTTTGTCTGCGGCGAGGAGACGGCCCTGATCGCCTCCATCGAAGGCCGGCGCGGAACGCCCAAGCCGCGGCCGCCCTACCCGGCGGTCAACGGCCTGTGGGGCAGGCCCACGCTCATCAACAACGTCGAGACCTTCGCCAACATCGCGCCCATCATCCGCCGCGGCAGCGAGTGGTTTACCGACATGGGCGCGGGAAGAAGCAAGGGCACCAAGGTCTTCGCTCTGACCGGCAAGATCACCAACTCGGGCCTGGTCGAAGTGCCCATGGGAATCAGCCTGCGCCAGATCATCGAGGTCATCGGAGGCGGCGTGCCGGACGGCCACACCTTCAAGGCGGTGCAGACCGGCGGCCCTTCCGGCGGCTGCATTCCGAAGGACAACCTGGACCTTCAGGTCACCTACGAATCGCTGACGCAAGCCGGTTCCATCATGGGCTCGGGCGGCATGATCGTCATGGACGACACCTCCTGCATGGTGAACGTGGCCCGCTACTTCGTTGAGTTCTGCCGGTCGGAGTCCTGCGGCAAGTGCATTCCCTGCCGCGCCGGCACCGCCCAGATGCACACCCTGCTCACCCGCATTTGCGAGGGCTCCGGAACCATGAATGACCTCAATTTGCTGGTCGATCTGTGCGATACGATCAAGGAAACCAGCCTCTGCGGCCTCGGACAGACGGCGCCCAATCCAGTGCTCAGCACGCTCAAGTACTTCAAGGACGAGTACATCGAGCACATCGTGCACAAGCGCTGTCCGGCCGGCGTGTGCAACATTCAAGCTCCCGCGCTCGATGCGGTTTCAGAAGGGGTGTTGGCATGACGACCGCCTCGGTAGACGTGATCACTCTGGTGATCGACGAAAAGGATGTCAGCGGCCGCGCCGGACAGACCATTCTCGAAGTGGCGCGGGAAAACGACATCGAGATCCCCACCCTTTGCCACATCGAAGGCCTGGGCGACGTGGGCGCCTGCCGCCTCTGCCTGGTTGAGATCAAGGGCACCAACAAGCTGTTGCCCGCCTGCGTGGCCACCATCCATGAAGATATGGAGGTTTCTACCGCCACCGAGCGGCTCAAGAAGCATCGCCGCACCATTCTGGAGTTATTGTTCGCCGAGCGCAACCACATCTGCGCGGTGTGCGTGGCCAACGGACACTGCGAGCTGCAGTCGCTGGGGCAGCAGCAGGGCCTCACCCACGTGCGCCTGCCCTATCGCAACCCCGAACTGAGCGTCGATGCCTCGCACGAGCGGTTCACCCTCGACCACAATCGCTGCATCCTCTGCACCCGCTGCGTCCGCGTCTGCGCCGAGATCGAGGGCGCCCACATCTGGGACGTCATGGGTCGCGGCATCGATTGCATGGTCATCACCGACCTGCACGAAGACTGGGGAAAATCGGCTTGCACCCGCTGCGGCAAGTGCGTCCAGGTCTGCCCCACGGGAGCCCTGTTCGACAAGAGCAAGATCGGCTCCGACCACCCCAAGTATCCCGATTTCCTGCCTTACCTGAACCTCATGAGGGAAGCGCAATGAGCAAACTGAAAGTTGCAACAGTATGGCTCGACGGATGTTCCGGCTGTCACATGTCGTTTCTCGACATGGACGAGCGTATCCTCGCGCTGGCTGAGCTGGTCGAAGTGGTCTACAGCCCCCTGGTGGACGCCAAGGAGTTTCCCGACCAGGTGGACATCGCCCTGGTCGAGGGAGCCGTAGCCTCGGTGGACGACGAAAAGAAGATCCGGAAGGTGCGCGCCCACTCCAAGCTGCTGGTCGCCCTGGGCGACTGCGCGGTCGCGGGCAACGTGCCTTCCATGCGCAATCCCTTCGGCCCCGAGGCGATTCTCGACCGGGCCTACATCGAGAACGCCGACGCGCAGCCGCAGATTCCCTGCGTCGTGGTGCCCAAGCTGCTCAAGGTGGTGCGCCCCCTTCACGAGTTTGTGACGGTGGACGTCTTTTTGCCCGGCTGCCCGCCTTCCGCCGATACCATTCACACAGCGCTGACCGCGCTGGTCACCGGTGCGCCGCTGGATGTTTCAGCCCTCACCCGTTTTGGAGCCTGAACTCCCTGGAGCCCGAGTCATGACCACGACCATCACCATCGATCCCGTCACTCGCCTGGAAGGCCACGGCAAGATCACCATCCAGCTCAACGGCCAGGGCGAAGTCGAGGACGCGCACTTCCATGTCACCCAGGTGCGCGGCTTTGAGAAGTTCTCCGAAGGCCGGCCGTTTTACGAGATGCCCAGCCTCACGGCGCGCATCTGCGGCATCTGTCCGGTCTCTCACATGCTGGCCTCGGCCAAGGCCTGCGAGGCCATCATGTCGGTGCGCATTCCGCATACCGCCGCGCAACTCAGGCGCATGTTGAACCTCGCCCAGATGGTTCAGTCCCATGCCCTGAGCTTTTTCCATCTCTCCTCGCCCGACCTGCTGCTGGGCATGGATTCCGATCCCAAAACGCGCAACATCTTCGGGGTTGCCTCCTCCGCGCCCGAGCTGGGCCGCGCCGGCATCGGATTGCGCCGCTTCGGCCAGCGCATCATCGAACTGCTGGGCACCAAGCGCATCCATACCGGCTGGGTGATTCCCGGCGGCGTGACCGAACCGCTCGACGCAGCCCGCCGCGACCAGATTCTGGCCATGCTGCCCGAGGCCTACGCCAATCTCTCCCTGGCGCTCGGCGCCTACAAGCGGATCGCCGGCAGCTTCAAGCCGGAGATCGAAGTCTTCGCCAACTTCCCGTCGAACTACCTGGGCCTGATCAACGAAGACGAGTCGATCGAGTTCACCGACGGCGCGCTGCGGCTGATCGACCCCCAGGGCGCGATCATCGAGGACGGCATGACCGCTAGCCGCTTCACCGAGGCAATCGGCGAGGCGGTCGAGGACTACAGTTACACCAAATTCGTCTATTACAAGCCCCTCGGCTATCCCCAGGGAAGCTACCGCGTCGGCCCCCTGGCGCGGCTCAACATCGTCAAATCCATGGGAACGCATCAGGCGGACAGGGAACTGGCCGAGTTCAAGCAGTTGGCCTCGGGGCCGGTCGAAAGCTCCTTCCACTACCATCATGCGCGCCTCGTCGAGGCCCTCTACGGCATCGAGAGGATCGAGCAAATCCTCTCCGATCCGCTCATTCTCGACAAGCACGTGCGGGCCACGGCCGGCGTCAACCGTCTCGAAGGCGCGGGCCAGATCGAGGCTCCGCGCGGCACCCTGAACCACCACTACAAGGTGGACGAAAACGGCAAGATCACCTGGGCCAACCTGGTCGTCGCCACCGGACACAACAACAACGCCATGAACAAGGGCGTCCTGCAGTCGGCCAGGGCTTACGTCAAGGACGGCAAGTTCACCGAAGGCGCGCTCAACCGCGTCGAAGCCGTGATCCGCTGCTTCGATCCCTGCCTGAGCTGTTCCACGCACGCCTTCGGCCAGATGCCGCTCGCGCTCACCCTGCTCAATGCCGATGGCGAGGTCGTAGACCGGCTCATCCGCTGACGAAGGCTCCGCGCAAGCCGCTGTTCTATTCGTAGTTTTGTTCGTAGGTTCCTGAACGCTTGCGGTTGTATCGGCCTGGGTGCCCCAGGTCCCGATTTTGGGACCTGCGAAAGCGCGAACTCAATGGACGAAATTACGCCGGGGCCCCATTCTTGCCGCGTTCTTGTTTTTGCGGCAAGGGTGGGATTGACGGGTGCGCAAAGAGCGCGATGTTTTGAAAGGGCACGACTTTAGTCGTGCCGCCAGGTGGCAGATAGTAGCACGGGCTTTAGCCCCTGAGGGAAGTTTTTCTCAACCGCAAACCTTCCCTCGGCGGCTAAAGCCTCATTTATTCTGGAGTTTCTTCGGCGCGGCTGAAGCCGTGCCCTTTCAAAGCATTGATAACCCAGATCAAAGCCCGATGCCTCATCCTCGCCTGCGGCAACACGCTGCGCGGCGATGACGGCGTCGGGCTTTGGCTTGCTGAATGGGCTGAAAACCGCTTCTCCGGTCAACCCGGCGTGCGCGTCATAGCCGACCATCAATGGACCCCCGAGCTGGCCGAGGACGTTGCCCACGCCCAATCCGTTCTGTTCATCGATTGCTCCCTCGACTCCGAACCCGGATCGGTCAACCTGACTCCCATCGAGCCGGCCGCCCCCGCGCAAGCCATCGCAACCCATCACCAAGGCGCGGCCGAACTGCTCGCCCTGAGCCGCGATTTCTACGCTTTCCTGCCCCAGATCGCGATGCAGTTGACCATCGGCGCCGCCTCCACCGAGTTAGGCGAACAATTCAGCGACGCCGTCGCCGCCGCTCTTCCCGAAGCCTGCCACCTGATCGAAAAAACCGTTCTGCGCCTTCTCGGCAATCCCGCGTAGGCAAAACCGCCTCATTTTCCACAAAAAAAAGAATGGCAGCTGCACCCGAGTGCAACCGCCATTCAATTCCCTGAGCCTTGCTCAGCCTTTCAGAATGCCGCCACCGTCTGGCGCAGGCTGTAGGAGCTGAGCGTTTTGATGTAGTTGCCGCGGTCAAACGCAGAGGTGTCGGGCACCGAGCGCCGGCTCAGGCAGCCGCGCGTCTCCCACAGCGAGGTGTACTCGCGCTTCTCAAGCCAGTAGTGCATGTCCGCCAGCACTCTCTTGATGTGATCGATGCCGTGAATGTGCAAAGCCGAGGCCATCATCGCGATGCCGGCTCCGGCCATGATGCTCTTCAGCACGTCCTCGGCCGAGTGAACGCCGCCGGTGATGGCGATGTCCAGATTCACGTGGCCGTAGAGGATCGCCGCCCAGTGCAACCGGGGCAGCAGCTCGGAAGGCGTGGAAAAATGCAGCGTGGGCCGGACTTCCAAAGTCTCGATGTCAAAATCCGGCTGATAGAAGCGGTTGAACAGCACCACGCCGCGCGCTCCCGCCCCCTCCAACTGAGCGACCAGGTTCGGCAGAGCGGTGAAGCACGGCGACAGTTTCACCGCCACCGGCACCTTGACCGCGGCCGTGACCGCGCCCACCAGTTCCAGCAGTTGCGCCTCAAGATTCGCCGAGGTCTGGCTCATGTCGGTGGCCAGCGCATAGGTGTTCAATTCGATGGCATCGGCGCCGGCCTGCTCCATGTCCTTGGCAAAGCGCACCCAGCCGCCGGGCGTGGCCCCATTCAGACTCGCCAGGATGGGAATCTTGACCGCCTCCTTCGAGCGCCTCACATGCTCCAGGTAGACATCCTGGGTCATGTGATAGTCCTTCAGGTCGGGCAGGTAGCCGAGCGACTCGGCAAAGGACTCGGTGCCTCTGGACAGATCGTCGTCCAAAGTCCGCGCCTCCAGCGCCAACTGCTCCTCGAACAGCGAGTGCAGCACGATCGCCGAGGCTCCGGCGTCCTCCATGCGGCGAACATTTTCGATCGGCTCGGAAAGAGGCGTGGACGAGACAATGATCGGTCCGTTCAGCTTCAAGCCCAGGTATTCCGTGGAAAAATCGATCATTCCTCACCTCCGGCAGTCTTTGCCGTCTGCTTCTGTCCCGAGTTCTGCTCAGGTTTTTCCGCCGGAGCGATATGCGGAGTCTCGCCACGGCCAGGCATTGCGGCCCGCCCCGAGTAGACGCGCCACTGGCGCTCGACATCGTCCTGCGCTTCCTTGAGCAGAAGCGCGGCCATCTCCGGATTGCTGCGCGCCAGCATCGTATAGCGAGCCTCGCGATAAGCGTACTCCTTGAGCCGGATCGAAGGCGCCTTGGAGTCCAGCAGGAAGGGATTCTTGCCTTCCTCGCGCAAGGTAGGATTATAGCGCATCAAGGGCCAGTAGCCAGACTGGACAGCGAGTTTCTGCTGCTCCAGCCCGTGCACCAGGTCGTAGCCGTGGGCGATGCAACTGGAGTAGGCGATGATGATCGAAGGACCGTCGTGCGCTTCGGCCTCCTGGAAGGCCTTCACCACGTGGGTGTCATTGCCCCCCATCGCCACCTGGGCCACATACACATAGCCGTAGCTGACGGCCTCCATGGCCAGATCCTTCTTGCTGTTCTTCTTGCCGCTGGCGGCAAACTTGGCCACCGCGCCGCGCGGAGTCGCTTTGGACATCTGGCCGCCGGTGTTCGAGTAGACCTCGGTGTCCATCACCAGCACATTCACGTTCTTGCCCGAGCCGAGCACGTGGTCCAGTCCGCCGAAGCCGATGTCATAAGCCCAGCCGTCGCCGCCCAGAATCCACACGCTCTTCCTGACCAGCGCATCGGCGATGGCCAGCAGGTTGCGCGCGTCCGATGTCGCGTTGCCGGCCAGCCGCTCGCGCAGGGCCATCACACGCTCGCGCTGCAGGTTGATCTCGGTTTCCGTCTTCTGCGGCGCCTTAAGCAGAGCCGTCACCAGCTCGTCGCCAATCGACGGCGCCATCCGCTTCACCAGCAACTCCGCAAACTCCTTCTGCTGGTCAAGCGCGGTGCGCATACCGAAGCCGAACTCGGCGTTGTCTTCAAACAGCGAATTGGCCCAGGTCGGTCCACGCCCCTGCGCGTTGCTGCTGTACGGGGTGGTGGGCAGGTTGCCACCGTAGATCGACGAGCAGCCGGTCGCGTTGGCAATGTACAGCCGGTCACCGAGCAATTGCGTCAGCAATTTGATGTAGGCTGTTTCTCCGCAGCCCGCGCAGGCGCCCGAGAACTCGAACAGCGGCTGCAACAGCTGCAGATCCTTCACCTGGGTGTGCGACAGCTTGGAGCGGTCCACCTCCGGCAGGCCAAGGAAAAACTCCCAGTTGTCGCGCTCGGTATCGCGCAGCGGCGCCTGCGGGGCCATGTTGATGGCCTTGTGGCTGGCATCGCTCTTGCTCTTCACCGGGCAGACATCCACGCACACCGCGCAGCCGGTGCAATCCTCCGGCGCCACCTGCAGCGTGTAGTGGTCCTCTTCCAGGCCTTTCCACTTGGGCTTGGCCCACTGGAAGGTCGCCGGCGCCTTGTCGGCCAGTTCCGGCGAGTAGACCTTGGAGCGAATCACCGCGTGCGGGCAGACCATCACGCACTTGCCGCACTGAATGCAAATCTCCTTGTCCCACACCGGAATAAACTGCGCGATATTGCGCTTCTCCCACTGCGCCGTGCCCGTCGGGAAGGCGCCGCCCGCCGGAATGGCGCTCACCGGAAGCAGATCGCCGCGGCCGGCGGCAATCTCGCCCAGCACCGTGCGGACAAACTCGGGAGCCTTGGCGGAGATGGAGGGAATCAGATCGAATTCCGAAGACGCGGCCGCCGGCAACTCCACCTTTTCCAGGTGCGCCAGAGCATGGTCCACGGCGGCAAAGTTCTTGGCCACCACCGCCTCGCCGCGCTTGCCATAGGTCTTCTTGATCGACTTCTTGATCTGCTCGATCGCCTCGTCGCGCGGCAGCACGCCGCTGATGGCGAAAAAGCAGGTCTGCATGATGGTGTTAATGCGCGTGCCCATGCCCGCCTCGCGCGCCACCTTGTAGCCGTCGATCACATAAAACTCGATCTTCTTGCGCAGCAACGCTTCCTGCGTGGTCTTGGGCAGATGCTCCCAGACCTCGGCCGCTGAATAGATCGAATTGAGCAGGAAGACCGCGCTCGGCACCGCCGTCTCCAGCACGTCCATCTTCTCCAGGAAGCTGAAGTTGTGGCAGGCCACAAAGCTGGCGCGGGTAATCAGATACGTGGACCGGATGGGGTTGGGGCCGAAGCGCAGGTGCGAGGTGGTCATCGATCCGGACTTGCGCGAATCGTAGACAAAGTAGCCCTGCGCGTAATTCGGCGTCTCGCTGCCGATGATCTTGATCGAATTCTTGTTGGCGCCCACGGTGCCGTCCGAGCCCAGGCCATAAAACAGCGCGCGCACCGTCTTCGGGTCTTCGGTCGAGAAGGCCGGATCGTAGCTCAGGCTGCTGTGCGAGACATCGTCGTCAATGCCGATCGTGAAGTGCTTTTTCGGCGCATCCTTGCTCAGCTCGTCGAAGACGCCCTTGACCATCGCCGGCGTGAATTCCTTCGAAGACAGGCCATAGCGGCCGCCCGTCACGGTCGGCATCTTGGCAAACGGCAGCGTAGCCGCGTTTTCGGCCAGCACGGTCACGATATCCATGTACAGCGGCTCGCCGCTCGATCCCGGCTCCTTGCAGCGGTCCAGAACGGCAATCGACTTCACGGTCGAGGGCAGCGCGGCCAGAAATGCGCTCGCGTCAAACGGCCTGTACAGGCGAACCTTCAGCAGCCCCAGTTTCTCGCCCTGCGTGGCCAGCGCATCCACGGCCTCTTCGGTCGCTTCGGCTCCCGAGCCCATCATCACAATCACCCGCTCGGCGTCCGGCGCGCCATAATAGTCAAACAGGTGATAGGCGCGGCCCGTCTCCACCGCAAAGCGGTCCATCACCGACTGCACAATTCCAGGAACCGCGGCGTGGAAGGGAGTACAGGCTTCGCGGGCCTGGAAGAATACATCGGGATTCTGCGCCGTGCCGCGAATCACCGGCCGATCCGAGCTCAGGGCGTTCTGCCGGTACTGAATGATGTACTTGTCGTCCACGAGCGCGCGGATCGTCTCGTCGCTGATGGGCAGAATCTTGCCCACCTCATGCGAGGTGCGGAATCCATCGAAGAAATGCATGAAGGGAACGCGCGATTCGAGCGTGGCAATCTGCGCCACCAGAGCCATATCGGCCACTTCCTGAATCGAATTCGAAGCCAGCATCGCCCAGCCCGTCGAACGGCAGGCCATCACGTCCGAGTGGTCGCCGAAGATCGACAGCGCATGGGTCGCCAGCGTGCGCGCCGTCACGTGCATCGTGGCCGGCGTCAGCTCGCCGGCGATCTTGAACATGTTGGGAATCATCAGCAGCAGCCCCTGCGAGGCCGTGAAGGTGGTTCCGAAAGCTCCCGCCTGCAGCGCGCCGTGCAATGCCCCCGACGCTCCGCCTTCGCTCTGAAGCTCTTCTACGATGGGCAATGCGCCCCAAATGTTTCTCTTTCCCTCCGACGACCACTGATCGGCCCACTCGGCCATCGGCGACGAGGGGGTAATCGGGTAAATCGCAATAACTTCGGAGAGTCGATAGGCCACCGAGGCAGCCGCCTCGTTCCCATCCATGATCACCATCTTCTGTTCACTCATTCGTTTCGCCTCATAGCACGGCCGGGCGGAATCTCAGCCGCTGTTTCCGAGTCTCGTCCGCAGAAAGGGGTCAGGCTGTGACGCAGGACACAGGGCGAGGAGAAGCTTTCACATTGCGATACCATTTTCATCGATACTGCAACGCCCCCGGCCTGGAAAGCTGCTCTTGTTTCACTGCCGAAATCCTGCCACTAAAAAAACCTGCGGCCGCTCTCTTCACGCCAGCAGTTCCGATATCTTGGGCATCCACTCGCTGATGGCGATCCTCTGCGGGCACGCTTCCTCGCAGATGCCGCACCCGAGGCAGGAGACGGAACGCTCGGCCTCCGTAAGAAAAGCCTTGTATTTGTAGCGGGCATCGGCAACATGATCGTACAAATGGGCGAAGTTGAAGTACTCGAAGTTGGCGGGAATGTTCAGGCCGCCGGGGCACGGCATGCAGTAGCCGCACTTGCTGCAGGGAATCACCTGGCGCGCGCGATATTTTTCTCGCGCTTCGGCCACCAGCGCCTGCTCGGCCTCGCTGAAAGCCCCCACGCGCGAGCGATCGGCAAAACAAAGGTTCTCTTTCACCTGCTCCATGGTGCTCATGCCGCTCAATACCACCGAAACCTCCGGCTGATCCCAAAGCCACTGGAGCGCCCACTCGGCGGGGGGCCGTTGCAGCGGAAATCCCCTCATCGCCGCGCGTATATCCTTGGGCGGATCGGCCAGCCGCCCGCCCATCAGCGGCTCCATCACCACCACCGCCAGGCCCTTCGCCGCCGCCAGTTTCAGCCCCCGCACGCCCGCCTGATTCTCGATGTCCATATAGTTCAACTGAATCTGGCAAAAGCTCCACAGATCGCTCCCGTTGACAATCTCCTCGAAGCTCTCATAATCGTCGTGGAACGAGAAACCGAGATGGCGGATGCGCCCATCGTCCAGCGCGGCCTGGGCGCGAGTGAGAAGATCGTGCTTCAAAACAATCTCCCGCCAGCGGCCGCGGTTCAGGGCATGAAGCAGGTAGAAGTCGATGTGATCGGTCTGGAGCTTTTGCAACTGCTCGTTGAGCAGCCGGTCGAAATCCGCCGCGCTCTCCACCATCCAGACAGGCAGCTTGGTGGCCAGCTTCACCTTCTCCCGATAGCCGTCGCCCAGCGCCTTGCCCACCACGACCTCGCTTTGCCCCCCATGATAGGGGTATGCGGTATCCAGATAATTGACCCCGTTGTCGATGGCGTGGCGCACCATGCGCAGCGCCTCGGCTTCATCGATGTTGGGGCTCAACCGGTCTCCATCCGCGGTGGGAAAACGCATACAGCCGAAACCCAGCGCCGACGCCTGCCAATCGAGACTCCCAAATCTGCGATATTGCATCGTTTTCCCGCCCTTTCCAGCTTTCTGAGATGGATTCTACTCTGTGGCGCACGCCCGGCACTCACTCCGGCTTTGAGGAGCCAGCGGCTTTTGCCGAAATCCTTTTTCCCAAAACTGCTTGAATATCTCCCAAACGTGATCCAGGTCACAACGGAATAGACCTATTTGCTGATTAAAATGGCTTATCGTTCCGATGAATTGAAGCAAAAGGGTCCAGCGGGGGTCCAGCAGGGGTCCAGCGGGGGGGGGGCGCAGCGGTTGGCGTGGGAAGGCGCCAGCCGCTCCCCTCCCCGGAGGTCCGTGGTATCTTTTGCGCGGAAGCGATCCGCAGAAAAGGGAGTGGGTCAGTTTGAAGGGTACAGGCTTTAGGGCAAATTTGCTTTTGGTGGAGAGGGTTTTGAAAGGGCACGGCTTCAGCCGTGCCGCAAATGCCGCAAAATCCGCGGGCTTTAGCCCCTTAGGAAACGCTTCTTCCTCTATACCATTCGGAAAATTGCTTTAGCCCATACATAAACCGGCCAAAATCAAGGGGGTTTTATCCTAACAGTTGCAGATCGCTCTTCCCGGAGGGAGCAGGGGGCTTCAGCCCCCTGAAAGGCCGAAACAACGGGGCCTTTAGGCCCGGAACAGGGCAATCAGAAGCAAATACAACTGCAGCATTTAGCCCCTGAGGAATGGTTGCTCAAACTGACCCGCCACCTCAGAAGAACGGCGTTTGCGGCCAGGGCGGCAATGGTCGTATACTGAATTAAGACTGTTCTGGTCGTAGTTTAAGGGCTCTGCTTTCTCGGCAACCCTTTGGAGCTTGCAGATTGAGCCTCTTGAGCGAGCTGAAGGTAGGGAGCAGCGGGATTCTGTTAGGCCTGGATCTGCCGGAATCCGTGCAGAACCACCTGATGCACATGGGTTTTGTTCCCGCGGCGAGGATCACGGTACTGCGCCGCGCACCGGCCGGCGACCCCACCGTTTATGGCGTGGACGGAATGGAGATCGCTCTGCGCCACGAGACGGCCTCGGACATCCGTATGCGCGCCTGCGGTGAGGAAGACGAAGAGCAGGACCAGCGCACCCCGCAAGCCGGAGAAGACCCGCAAAGCATTCCAGAAGAAGATCTTACGGAACTGGTCGAGGCCAGACCCTTCGAGGCCAGACTATGAGCAGTTGCTGCGCGCCCCCGCCTTTCGAGCTCCCTGAAGCGCCCTCCGCCGCGGGTACGCTTCGGACAGTGGTGCTGATCGGGCCGCCAAACTCCGGCAAATCCACTCTTTTCAATCGCCTGACCGGCTTGCGCCAAAAGGTGGCCAATTTCCCCGGCGTCACCGTCGAGCAGCGCATGGGCCTCATGGCCGGAGCAGGCCGCAGCGATCTGACGCTGATTGACCTGCCCGGCATCTATTCGCTCGACCCCTTCAGCGAAGACGCCCGCGTCTCCATCGACGTGCTGCGCGGCAAGATGCCCGGCACGCCCAAGCCGGACGCGGTGCTGCTGGTGCTCGATTGCATGCACCTCACGCGCCAGTTGATGCTGGCCGCTCCGGTGCTCGCCCTGGGGCTGCCGACCCTGGTGCTGCTGAACATGACCGACCTGATGGAGGCCCGCGGCGGCCACATCGACCCTCTCAAGCTGGCCCGCGAGCTGGGCACTCCCGTCGCCCAGATCAGCGCCTTCCGTGGAACCGGCCTGGATGCCGTTCCGCTCTTCCTCAACCGGCAGACTGGCCGCGCCGCCGCCCAGCCGCTGACCCTTCCCGTGATGGGCAACGCCGCCAGCGCCCACAGCTGGGCGGCCCAGGTGAGCCACCGCACCGGCTACCGCGCTCCGCTCTCGGTTGAAGGCACGCGCAAGATCGACAATATTCTGCTCCACCGCATCTGGGGACCGCTCCTGTTTCTGGCCGTGGTGGTCGGCGTCTTCGAAGTGGTCTTTTCCATCGGCCAGCCGCTCTCGAACGGCCTGGGCACCATCCTGGCCGATGCCGGCGAACTGGTCCGTCCGTGGCTGCGCGAGGGTTGGTTGCAGTCGCTGGTGCTCGACGGCGCCTGGAAGGGCATCTCCTCGGTGCTGGTCTTTTTGCCGCAGATTCTCCTGCTTTTTCTTTTTATCGGCATTCTTGAAGACTCCGGCTATCTGGCCCGCGCGGCGCTCATCGCCGACCGCGTCATGCGCACCATCGGACTGAACGGCAAGGCATTCATTCCCCTGCTGTCGGCCTACGCCTGCGCCATTCCCGCCATCATGGCCACGCGCACCATCGAGAACCGGCGCGACAGATTGGCGACCATTCTGGTCACGCCCTTCATGACCTGCTCGGCGCGGCTGCCGGTTTACATGCTGCTGATTGCCGCCTTCATTCCTCCCATCACCTATCTCCACGGCTTTCTCGGCCTGCAGACGGTGGTGATGCTGAGCCTTTATCTGGCCGGCTTTGTGGGGGCCATGACCACCGCCTGGCTGCTCAAAAGTTCGATCCTCAAATCCAGCGAGACGCCCTTCATCCTCGAGCTGCCACAGTACCGCATGCCCACGCTGCGTTCGCTCGCCCTGCGCCTGGTGGATCGCGCGCACGTCTTCCTGCGCCAGGCCGGCACCATCATCCTGTGCGTGACGCTGGCGCTTTGGGTGCTGGCCCATCTGCCGTTGATGCACGCCGCCGGCGGGGCCATCACCGCGCCGCAGTTGGCCAACAGCCTGATTGGCCGCCTGGGTCACTTCATCGAGCCGGCCATCCGCCCGCTGGGCTTCAACTGGGAGATCGGCATCGGCCTGCTTTCGAGCGTGCTGGCTCGCGAGGTGATGGTCAGCACCCTGGGCACGCTCTACGGCGCCGACCCCGGCACACAGGCGCTCAGCCTGCAAACCGCCCTGCATCACGACATGACCCTGGGCGGCGCGCTGGCGCTGATGATCTTCTTCGCCTTCGCCATGCAATGCACCTCGACCATGGCCGTCGTCCGCCGCGAGACCAACAGTTGGAAGTGGCCGGCGGTGCAGTTCCTTTACATGCTGGCACTGGCCTGGGTTGCGGCCTTCGCGGTCAACCACATTGTGATGGCCTTCATCGGCTAGAGCGTTGACTTGGTGAATTCGTAATTTAACCACAAACGTTCGGGTGCCCCAGGTCTCGCTTTTGAGACCTGGGAAACAACGAAATTACGCGGTCACAGTACTAGAGCGGTTTTGAAAGCGCACGACTTCAGCCGTGCCGTAAACTACAGGAAAATCAGCAGGCTTTAGCCCCCGAGGGATGCTTTTTCCTCTATACCAATAGGAAATTCTCTCTAGCCTTCAATGCCGGCGGATGGCCGCCGCCGGCAGGGGACACAGAAGCCTTCGGTTGACCTGTATTTCCTTGTGATTCCAATCACTGCGTTCTTTCTCGCCGCCGTGTTTATTTGAATGCGTGAATCCTGCCAAGAAATTCTTCACTCAAGCGCTGGTCGTGTCGCTGCTTGCCTGGGCCTGCGCGGCTCGCGCGGAACAAAAGCTTCAGGACAAGGATTGCCTCGCCTGCCATTCCGATTCCACCCTGACGATGGATGCGCATGGCAAACAGGTCAGCCTCTATGTGGATGGAAGCAAGCTGAGCCACTCGGTTCATGGCCGGATGTTCGCCTGCGTCGATTGCCACACGGATGTGAAGAGCCTGGCCCATGAGACCACGCCCAAGCAGATCCGATGCGTTCAGTGTCACGCGGATGCCGGCAAGGCCTATGCGCTCAGCGTTCACGCCAAGGCCAGCAAATCCGGCAAATCGCCGGCGGCAAACTGCGAGGACTGCCACGGCGGCGCGCACGAGGTTCTGGCAGGCGGCGACCCAAAATCGCCGGTCAATCACGCCAACATTCCGGCCACCTGCGGGCGCTGCCATGGGCAGAAGTTCCTCATGGAGTCGAACGGCCAAAGCGCCCAGCCGTTCATTTCTTACCAGGACAGCGTGCACGGGCGGGCCATCAGGAATGGGTCGGTGAGCGCCGCGGTTTGTACGGATTGCCACAACTCGCACGAGATTCTTCCCGCCAGCAACCCCAATTCGCCCATCTCCAAAATGAATGTGCCGGCGACCTGCGGCAAATGCCATACGAGTATCGAGGAAACCTTCAACCAGAGCGTCCACGGGCAGGCAATCGCGCAAGGCAACCAACTGGCCCCGAACTGCACGGACTGCCACGGAATTCACACCATCAAAGCTCCCGGCAACCCCAACTCCCCCGTCTCAGAGCAAAATGTTTCACGGGATGTCTGCGCCCGCTGCCATGAAGGCGTGCGGCTGTCGCAGGAGTTAGGCGTGCCCGAAGGCCGGGTTACGACGTATTTTGACAGTTATCATGGGCTGGCGGCCCAGGGCGGCTCGGTGGTGGCGGCCAATTGCTCGAGCTGTCACGGCGTGCATAACATCCTGCCTTCGAGCGACCCGCGCTCGACCGTCAACCGCGCCAATCTGGACGCCACCTGCGGCAAGTGCCACAAGGGAGTGACGGAGAAGTTTACCCTCACCCCGGTGCATATGGACGACGGCCTCCATCGCAAGGATATCGGCTCCGTCGCGGTGCGCTGGATTCGGCTGATTTATATCCTTCTTATTCTGGTGGTCATCGGCGCCATGTTCCTGCACAACGCCATCCTTTGGCGCAGCAAGGCGGTCGAGCGGCGCCGGATGCAGAATCCCATGATGACGCGGATGACCATCAATCAGCGCTGGCAGCACCTGGCGCTGCTCAGCAGCTTCATCATCCTGGTCATCACCGGCTTTGCCCTCAAGTTCCCTGACTCCTGGTTTGCCCATGTCTTCGGAATGGGCGAACATCTGCGCGGCATCATCCATCGCATTGCCGGCGTGGTGCTGATTGGCGCCGGCGTCTATCACGTCTTCTATCTTGCGGCGGCCAGGGAAGGAAGGCGCTTCCTGCGCGACATCGCGCCGCGGCCCAAGGACGCATTCGATGCCCTGGCGACGATGCTCTATTCCCTGGGCCTGAGCAAGAAGAAGCCCAGGTTCGACCGCTTCACTTATGCCGAGAAGGCCGAGTACTGGGCCCTGGTCTGGGGCACGGCGCTGATGGCGGTCACCGGCGTGATGATGTGGGCCAAGGTCTGGGTGGGCGATATCCTGGCCCGCTGGTGGGTCGATGTGGCCACCACCATCCATTACTACGAGGCGATCCTGGCCACGCTGGCGATCCTCGTCTGGCACTTCTATCAGGTTTTCTTCGATCCCGATGTCTATCCGATGAACTGGGCCTGGTGGGACGGCAAGATGCCGGTCGAGCACTATCGCCATGAACATGAGCTGGACACCGAGTCGATGGCCGAGGCCGAGGCGGAACAGAAAACGGCTGGCGACGCCGGAGCAACGCGCAAGCCCGAGCCGCCGCGGGAATAAGTATCCTGCGGCACAGCCGGAGGCTTTCTGGTCGGTGGCCGCTCAAAAGGGCCAATGCAGGAGGCTCCATGCCGGCAGCAGCCCGTCATCCGCGCCGTAGGCGCAAGGGTGATTAGTCCCGCGCTTCAGCGTGGGGTGGGCTGTATGTCGAGCCGCACCGGCAATCCCGAGGACGATTTTCATGCAAAATTCGTCGTTCTTTCACGAACCAAGTCGCCGATTCAAGAAAAATGATGAAAAGTCTGCAAACCTCTATCCGAATATCTTGTTCGTGACGATAGGAAAGTGCAGGGGATGTATTTCTGTGCCTGAATGGTTTGACATTCCAGGTCCCTTGATGTAGCTTTTTGGGACATAAGAGGCTCCCCGCACCGGCATAAGAAGGCCTCGCCCCCACAACGGATGAAAGGGAAGTGACTTATGATGCATACGCGGTGGTTTCGTGCGTTTGGATTGGCTGCGTTCGCGTGGAGTTTCGCGCTTGTGCTCGTGGCGCAGACGGGCGATACAAAGGCGATCCAGGAGAAGCTGGTCTCTCAGGTCAAGCTGACAAAGGCCACGGCGGATCGTTCGGATATTGTTACCCCGGGCGACGTTGTGGTTTTGCAGAAGGATGGCCTGATGATGTGCGATTCGAGCTCTTCTTACGCATATTCAAATTCATACAACAGTGGCGTGTTGGCCGCCAATTACAACAATCGCGCCAAGTCTGCCGCCATGTCGTATGCCAAGGCATTTGGCTTGAGCAGGTTTGGATTGGGCGGTGGGGCCAGCGTGACCGACGCCGCCAACAACGGCTGCCCGTCGCGAAAGTTTGTTTCCGGAGAGAAGTTCTGGATCACGGGGATCGATATTCAAAAGGACGGGATTCTGGTCAGCACCTTCAGCGATCCTTACCCGGACCCTTCGGGGAATCAGGTCCGCTACTACGGAGAGATCAAGTTCCCGCTTGAAAAGGGCCATGCGCCGTCGCCGGACGATTTTGCGAAGACCGTTTCAGAGGTCTTTATTGTTCAGCCGGCGGAGGATAACGGCAGCCAAGACAATCGGGGCGGCCAGCAATCCCAGCCAGGCATGGCTCCGGCAGCCGCGGCTCCCATGGCGGCCATTGCGCCTCCGCCTCCACCGCCCGATGCCCCGCCGCCAACCATCGCGCTGGGCCAGACCATGGCCCAGGTGAAGGCGGGATTCGGTGAGCCGCAGAGGGAGGCCAAACTGGGCGCGAAGGTGATCTTCTACTATCACGACATGAAGGTGACTTTCAAGAACGGAAAAGTCAGCGACGTTGAATAGCTTGCCGGCAGCGGCAGAATGCATCCTTGCTCCACAGATGCACGCGAGATGCACGCGAGAAATGCGGATTCAACCGAGAAATGAGGATACGATGAGAATTTCATGCCTTCGCGGCGCCATCCCAAGCGCTTCAGCGTTGCTGATTTGCGCCGCGTTTCTGGCGATGGGCACTACGGCCGGCGCAATCAACAAGAACAAGCCATCCCCGGCTGCCAAGCCCGCCGCTTCCGCCCGGCCTGCGGGAAACTTCGGGGGTGGGTCGGCGCACGGGGTGGGAAGCGCCGGGGGAGGTTCCAGGGGATCCAGTTCCCGTGGCCCGACAGCCAACGGGGCTGGCAGCCATGGACCGACGGCCAACGGGGCTGGGAACCATGGACCATCCGCTAACGGCGCGGGCGGTCACGGACCGACGGCCAGCGGCGGAGGCAGAACTGCTGCCGGCGGCAACGGCCACTCGGCGATCAGGACATCGGCGCCCCGGGGTAGCAACGAGCGCGTCGCCCGCAACGGCAGCACGGTTCGCACCCGTCCCAACGGCCGGGTGAGCGATGTGCATGACGCGCGGCGGGGGATGGACGTCCATAACGGGCTGAACGGCAACCGCAGGGTTTCGATGGAGCGCCACGATGGCAGCCGGTTGGTCGCAGAGCGCGGCCGCCCAGGGTTCGCGCAGCGCGGGTACAGCTACCGCGGCCACGATTTTGGCCGGCGCGCGTACTTCTACCACGGCCACGAATATAACCGCTATTATCGCGGCTACGGATACCGGGGACTGTATCTGAACGTCTACGCGCCAGGCTTTTACTATGCGCCCGGCTTCTATGGCTGGGCCTACAACCCGTGGGCGGTGCCCATCGCCTTCGGGTGGGGATGGGGAGGCAACCCGTGGTACGGCTACTATGGCTACTATTTTCAGCCCTATCCGGTCTATCCCTCGGCGGCGTTCTGGCTGACGGACTACATGATCTCGCAGGATCTGCAGACAGACTATGCAGCGCATCAGGATGCAGGCGAAGACGACGGCGCGCAGCCGGCGGCTGGCGGCCCTCCGGAGCTGACGCCTGACGTGAAGCAGCAGATCGCCGACGAGGTGCGGGATCAGTTGGCTCTGGAAAACTCCGAGGCGGGCCAGACTGCGCAAAATCAGGATGTGGACCCCGGTTCCAGCGGGATCGCGCGCATCTTGGCCGATGGCCGCCCACACGTGTTTGTGGCTGGCGACGCTCTCGACCTGGTGGACGCCAACGGCCAGGAGTGCGGCATCAGCGACGGCGACGTGCTGCTGCTCCAGACGCCCCCGCCCGCCGATGCGACCGCTGCCGATCTGGTGGTTCTGGCCAGCAAGGGCGGCCAGGAATGCCGGAAATCGAGTACGGTTTCGGTCCAATTGACCGACCTGCAGGAGATGCAGAACCAGATGCGGGCGACCATCGACCAGGGCCTTCAGACTTTGCAGTCCAAGCAAGGCACCGGTGGCCTGCCTCCGGCGCCGCCTTCGGCCCGGGCCAAGCCGACCGAGGCCGCGTATGCCTCGGTCGCGCCTCCGCCCAATCCCCAGGACGCTGCCGATCTTCAACAGGAGGATCAGCAAGCTGGCCAGGCGGAGCAGGAGGCGTCGGGCGACGCGCCGCAGCAGCAGGGCGCAGCTTCGGCGACTGCGGCTCCAGCAACTGCGGCATCGGCCGCGCCTGCGTCGGTTTCGCTGGGGCAGACTCCCGCCGAGGTGCGGGGGGCCATGGGTGAGCCTGCGCGCGTGGCCAATCTGGGAGCGAAGGTCATCTATTACTACAATGGAATGAAGGTTGTCTTCAAAAACGGCAAGGTGAGCGACGTGGAATGACCGGGCCGGAGCCGCGGGGGTGAGAAAAGCTGATTCACGCTCCCGCTCAGGTCTCTGAGCGCGTGATTTTGTACCAGCTTGGGTGCCCCAGGTCCCGATTTTTGGACCTGGGATGGACAAATCGTAAACTACGAATCCATGCGGTCAGAGACCAAGATGAAAATGCCGCGAAAAAGCCCGTGATCCAGCAACAGCACTATTGCCGGATCACGGGCTTTTTTCGGAAAGTCTTCCGCTGGCTGGATCTAAGCGTAGTCAATGGGGTGCTTGCTGAGCCACTGCTCATCGCGCACTCTGCCCATGTGCTTCAACGCCCTGCCGGCGACGCTCGCGCCCAGACGGCGGTTTTCCCAGGCCAGGCCCGTGGTCAGTCCGACGGCGCCACCTATCATGCCATACAACAGTGTGAGAGCCGCGGATTTCCGCCGGCTGATGGGATAAGAGACCAGCGCGCCGATACATGCTCCGAGAGCAGCGGGCAACAGCGCGCTGCGAACCGACTCGCCAAGATAAGGCGTAAGGGGTTTCCCGTCGAGAAACTCTTCCTGGCCGTAACGCGCCCCTTGAATTCCGGAGCCCACCAGCCGCCGGCCGTAATCGACATTGGATTGCACCCATTTGCCTACGCTCATGGATTCCCCCTTGCTTTCCTTGTGAACTGCTCAGAGTTTATCAGATTCGCAAATGCCGTGGAGAGGCTTCAACCCCGGAAAAACCTCGGCGAGAACAAAAGGGAAATCTGGCCGGAATTGAATTCAAATCGGGACGCTGCCCAGGCCAAAGAGCGCGCGTTATGATCGTTTCACTTGATCTTCTGGCAGGGGCTCAATTCATGCGGATCGCATACGTACTCACCTCGCTCGGCATGGGCGGAGCGGAACGGCAGGTGGTGCAGTTGGCTGAGCGCATGGCGGCGCGCGGCCATGCGGTTTCGCTCGTGGTGCTGCTGGGGCGTCAGCCGGAAGAGTGGCCCACCACGCTGGACCCGGCGCGGCTTGAGATGCAGAAGACTCCCATCAGCCTTGCCGCCGGTCTGGCGAAGGCTCACCGCCTGCTCGGCGGCTTCCGTCCCGACCTCATCCATAGCCACACCTACCCGGCCAACATGGCGGCCCGTCTGCTCCGTCTGCTCGGCCCGCCTGTGCCCGTCCTCTCCACGATTCACAGCATTTATGAAGGCCCCTGGCCGAGGATGCTGGCCTACCGCCTCACGGATTTTCTCAGCCGCCGCACCACCACGGTCAGCCAGGCCGGCGCGGAGCGGTACGTGCGCCTCAAGGCCATTCCGGCCCGCAAGTGCTCGGTTCTCGCCAATGGAATCGACACCGCCGAGTTTGCGCCCAGCCCCGAGCGGCGCGCCTGTCTGCGCGCGCAGATGGAAGCGGGTGAGGATTTTGTCTGGCTGGCGGCCGGGCGCATCGTGCCCGCCAAGGACTATCCCAATTTGTTGCGTGCTTTTGCGCGGATTCATGCGGATTTCCCGAATGCGCAGCTTTGGATTGCCGGAGAGGCGCTTGGTTCTGGGGCCGCTGCGGTTCATGCCCTGACATCGAGCCTCGGTTTGGCTGCGGCGGTGCGCTGGCTCGGCTTGCGCCGCGACATGCCCGCCTTGCTCGACGCCGCCGATGGCTTTGCGCTCGCCTCGTCGTGGGAGGGAATGCCGCTGGCCGTGGGCGAGGCGATGGCCATGGAGAAACCGGTTGTCGCCACCGATGCGGGCGGCGTGCGCGAGTTGGTGGGCGAGTCGGGCGTGATCGTTCCCGCACGAAGGCCGGAGAGCCTCGCGCAGGCGATGCGGGCCCTGATGCGGGCCACGCCCGATGCCCGCGGCTTGCTTGGCCACGCGGCGCGCGAACGCATCCAAAGCCGATTCAGCATGGACGCCAAAGCCGATGAGTGGGAGGCGTTTTACCGCGGGATGACAGAGCCGGAGAGATGAGCCGCGGCGCATCCGGATTCGTCTACCCGCGTTCCTTCCGAGGGCATTTTGGAACCCGTCTTCCGTGGCCGACTTCCGGCGTGGCTGACTTCCGGCCACCGTCGCTGGCGATCTTCGGTCGATTTGCCGGCCAATCGGAAGATTCCAGAAAGCCCGCCGTGCGGCAAGTGGGGACCGCGGGCGAAAACGGGCGCTGCAAGATTTGCATCCTCCCGGTGCTGGTTTGCTCACCTGCGCCGTCTTTAGAACTACAGTTGTAGACCGCTAATTCCGGAGGGAGCCGGGGGCTTCAGCCCCCGGAAAGTGTGCTGATTTGCAGGCCTTCAGGCCCGGATTCTTGCCGGCAGGAAGCAATTACAACTGTAGTATTAGGAGCTTGTTGAAATACTCCCGTCGGGTGGAGAGTATGGGCTTCAGCTGGAGGGTACGGGCTTTAGCCCGTACATAAACACTGCGAAATCAGAGGGGCTTTAGCCCCCGAGGGCCACAATCCGGGACCCTCAATCGATTTTCAACAAGTTCTTAGAATGCAATGACCGCCTGGAAGAAGATGCGCCGCGCCGCCGAGCCGGAAGAGAAGATTCCATCGGCCAAACTGGTCGATTTTCCGAAGTTCTGTGCGGTCACGTTGCCCACCGGCGTGCCGTAGTCGATGTCGTTGAACAGGTTCAAGGCATGGGCGCTGAAGGTCAGCGAATATTTGCGCGCCACGCTGTCTCCCCCGAACATTCCATGCGGTGGTCCGCCGCTTCCGCTGAAGCCTCCGGGACCAAAGCCGCCGCCCGGCCCGCCTCCACCGGGTCCGCCTCCGCCGTGATGATCCCCATGCGGTCCACCGCCCGGAGGCGGTCCGCCATCCGGTCCGCCGGCCGCATTGCCTTGCACCTTGGGCCCGATGGCGAACGAGCGGCTCACGCGCAGATTCAGGGCCACCCCGGCCGGCCCGTTGCCCAGATAGGCTGGAATGATGGTCTCCCCCGACTGCGGAACGGTGTCGAAGTTGCCGTAGGGGGTATCCACCACGTTGGCCGGGTCGGAAGCCGCGGTGGCGTAGGACGGGCGATTATTGAAAAAATTGTCGCCGCTCAAGTCGTAGGGAGTGACGATGTTGAACGGCTTGCCGGAGGTGGCAATCAGGAAGGGATTGAAGCGAATGCCCCACGGTCCTTCGTAGTTGGCCATCATGAAGACCATGTTGCGCGCAGCAAAACTGGCGCGGCCGTAGTCCTGCTTCAGGTTGTAGGAGTTGGACGCCGTCGATCCCCCTCCGCCGTCGCTGTTTGCCGCGGTCAGGTTGTAAAAGCCGAAGATGCTGAATTTGGGGCTCAGGCGCGCGTTGACGTTCACGATCAATTGATTCTGCTTGAAGACCGCCTCGGGATAGTACTGATCCACGATGCCCAGCGACGAATCGGGCCGCACGCCGGTAGATGTCGTGCTGCCGTAGACGAAGGTTCCCGGTTCATACGCGTTCGAGTCGCGCGTCACCAGCTGGTGCACGCCGTAGGAGTGCAGATAGGTGAAGGTGATCGTCGTGGTTTTAGTCAACTGGCGCTCCAGGCTGGCTCCGAACTGCTGCGTGGAAGGCGCGTGAAATCCGGGCGCGACCTGAACGATGGTGCTGGTGCTGCTGGAGCCGGAAGAGCAGTTGCTGGTGCCGCCGGTGTTCAGGCTGGCAGGGTTGAAGCAGGTGGGATCGGTGATGGTGGTCTGCACTTCACTGCCGGGACGGCCGTTGAACCGCTCGGCGGAGAGCAGATCGCCCAGCGCGAACCGGTCGTAGAAAATTCCATAGCCGCCGCGCAGCACGGTTTTGGCCTGCTTGTGGTCCTTGTGGCCGTCGAGCGCGTAGGCAAAAGCCACGCGCGGAGCCCAGTCGCTGTGGTCGGCGATGTGATTCTGCGCTTCCCAGCGCAGGCCGCCGGAGACCGTCAGGTTGCGATTCACCTTCCAGTCGTCCTGAAAGAAGAGCGCCGCATCGAAGACATTGGCCGAGGCGTTTTTGTTGCCCGTCGTATAGGTCAACTTGGTGGGCAGCGCGCCAGCTCCATTCAATGCGCTCACCAGGTCCGCAACAGTGTCGAACGTAAAACTTCCTTTGAAGTCCGCGTCCGTCGAGTTAGCCTCGCGGTTGTCGCGCAGCCATGTGCCGAATGTAATGGCGTGCGCACCGATGGAGGTGGTGACTTCGTCATGCAGTTCCAGGTGATCTTGATGATCGCTCGATTGCTGGCTGGAAGAGCCGCCGCCGGTGAAGACGCCCGGCACGGTAATCATCGGATCGGTGCTGGCCGGCGTCGTCGAAGAGATTGCGCGGCGATACTCGAAGCGCGCGTCATTTACGAAGTGATCGTTGATGATTGTCGAGTCGCTCACCTGGAGCGTGTGCTCAATGGAGGTCGAGTCGCTCGACTGCGAGGGCAGCGACGTCGAGCCGATATCGCCGCTCTCAGCATTGCGATAGAACTGGTAGCGCACGGTGAGCGTATTCTTCTGCCCGAGTTGCAGGTCGATGCGCGGCGCGATGTTGGTGCGCGTGTGGGGATTGAAAAGACCGCCGGAGAGGGAGCCAACCTCACAACTGCCCGCCGAAAGGGATGTGCAAGAAGCGCTGGGATCGGACACCAGAACCGGTGCCTGCGCCAGCGAGTAGATGCTGGCGTTCTGATTGTTGCGCTGTTCCGCGCTGACAAAATACGAGGCCCACTTCGCGAGCGGTCCGCTCACCGTGCCGTTGAACTGTACGCTGTGATAGGCCGGAATGATCGGGGTGAACGGGTTGCCGGTGTTGAATGCGTTGCCGTTGCCCTGGGCAAAGAACTGCCCATGCAGCTTGTCGGTGCCCGGCTTGGTGAACACTTCGATGCGTCCGTAGCCCAGCTTGTCATACTCGGCCGAAAACGGATTGCGGTTGATGCGAATCTCGCGGATGGCCGACTTGGGCGGCAGTTGCCCGCCGGTGAATCCGTCGATGTAAACCTGCCCGCCATTCGGTCCGGCTGCGGGCCCGGCCAGCGCCTGCAACTCGCTGGCCAGCTCATCCGGATCGTCCGACAAGGCGTCCAGATCCTTGCCCTTGATGACGATGGCGTTCGAGTTGCCGCTGGCTTCCACATTGACCGTGGGCAACTCGTCGGTCACCACCACGCTCTGCTCCGCCACTTCGATGGCCATGGCAATATCCACGCGCTTGATCTGCCCGGCTGCAAGCGGAATCGCCGGGGATTGAAACGGGGCGAATCCGCGGGCGCTGGCCTCCACAACATAGCTGCCCGGCGGCAATCCGTTCACCGTGTAAGCGCCGGCAGCGCTCGCCGTCGTTGTGGTCACAACCGCGCCCCCCTCGCGGGAGACGGTAATCGTGGCCCCTGGAATCCGTGCGCCGGTTGGGTCGGCGATGTGCCCGCGCAATGTCGCGGTGGTCGCCGAGGCCGTGGCTTCCGCCCGCTCGGGAGTCGGAGTTTGCGCCTGCGCCGTGAGCGATCCGGCCAGGCCGAAAGTCAAAGAAATCAGAAAATAAGTGAAGCAATGCAACCTTGAATACACGTTTCCTCGCTTGTTTTTGCTGCTATTGCGTGAGACTATTGAGCCGTTTCGGAGGAGCCTGCGCCGCTTTCCATGCTCCAATTGGAGAGCAGATCGCGGCTGGCCTCAGGGGATTCAAGCAGCGGCTCGACGCCCGCCAGCAGCGTGACGGCCTCAACCTCGTTTGCGCCTTCGGTCGCAACCAGCATCACCGCTTCACCCTTCTTCAAATCGTCCAGTTGAATCGCCGGCGCGCGATTCAGCACCTGCTGCAGGTCGCTTCCCGTGCCCGGTCGATTCCATGCTCTGCCCTGGCCGCCCACGCTTTCCAACTCTCCGCGCCCGGCTCCTTGGCCGTGCACGCCGCTGGGAACGGTTCCTTTCAGGATTGCCGCCAGCATCTGCGCCATGCGCTCCGGCAGACGGCGCATCTCGGAGTCCGCTCGAATGCGGACGGTGACGGTCTTTTTTGTCGCCAAATCCTTGACCACCAGCGTCAAGCCCGCTGGATCGACCGATACGATGACTCCGGAGATGTTGCGAAAGCTGCCGGAGATCACCTCGTCCGCGGAAATTTCCGTTCCATCGGCACTCTTCTCACCGCGCGCCCGCAACTGGTCACCCACGCGAATGGCACCGATGGGTGCGGGTTGCGCCTCATCAAAGCGCACCGAGCCGGGCGCGTAGCGCTTGAACATGGTCGCGGGCGTGGTGTGAACGGCGATCGTTTTTGCCAGCGCGCCCGCGCCGCTGGTCAGCACAATGAATCCGCTCGCGGCGTCGACGCTCTTCACCAGCCCGCCCGCGCCGCGCCGCTGCCAGTCCTCGCGCTCCATCTGCTGCTTCATGGCCACATCCTCCTGTTTGACGGCCACAATCTGCAGCGCTTCGAGAGTGCCTGCGGGAGCGCCGGGGTCCAGCCTCACCAGTGCGCGGTCGCCAATGGCCAGGCCGCTGAATTGGATCTGCTGCGCCGTGCTCAGATCCCGTTGGCCGGGTGCGATGCGCCGGAGCGCCGCGGTCGCTGGAACCTCGACCTGGTAGGACTGGCCCTGGTCGCTCTTGATCGTCAGCGAATCGCCGCCGATGGCGCTGATGGTGCCCACAAACCGCGAGGGCGCCTGCCCGCCAGCCAGGGGCGCAATCAGCGCCGCGGCCAACAGAAACGCGCTCCACAAAGCTCCGCGCGTCCTCGCAATCGGAACCCGAATTCTTCTTTTACTCATCAGCGATTTCTCCGCGGGATGAATTCGGACGATCTCCAAAATTCGGACGATCTCCGGGGCAGTAAAGTTCTTCCGCTTTTATAGACGGGACAATGCACAAAAAAGTTGAGGGCGATGCTGCGGAAGGGGGCCGGATCACCCGCTCAATGCGCCAGCTCGGCCGTCTCCAGAAAAGTAAAGCTTCCCGAAGGCGTGGGAACCACGTGCGTCAGCCGTCGGGTATGTACCACGATCGTATCCAGGTACCAGAGATTGACGGCCGGCAAATCGTGCGCCAGCGTCTGCTGCGCCTGGACGTAATCGGCCCGCCGCCGGCGAGTGTCCGCGCTCTCAGCCGCGTCGGCCAGCAGCGCGTCCAGCCGCGGGTTCGAGTAGTGGCTGCGGTTGGCGCCGCGGGGTGAAAAGCTGGCCGTCGTATACACGTAGCTGAAGATATCCGGCTGCTCATTGCCGCCAATCCAGCGCAGCGAGTACATCTGAAACGCGCCGCGCGTGACGTCGGAGTAAAACGTGGCAAACTCATAGCTGCGCAGGTCGAGCGCAATGCCCACGCGCGCCAGTTGCTGCTGCAATACGGCTGCCAGCAGGCGCACATCCTCCGCATTGCTGGTCTTCATTGTCAGATGAAAACGAATTCCACCGGGGCCGGCTGGATGTCCGGATTCATCGAGCAATCGCATGGCCCGCGCCGGGTCGTAATCGTAGCGGGGCCCATCGCCGGTGAAGGCCCAATGGCTGGTGGGCAGCAGGCTCTCGGCGGGCCGCGCGTGACCGCCCAGCAGCGTGCGAATGATCAGCTTGCGGTCGATAGCAAAGGCAATCGCCTGACGCACCCTCGCGTCCTTCACAAGCGGATCGCGAAGGTTGAAGCTGAGATACTGAATCTGCGTTCCGGGCGCATCCTCGACCACCAGATTCGGTCGCTGGGCGAGCACCGCCAGCGAATCCATGGGCAGGGAATTGACGGCCACGTCGCCCGAGCCCTTTTCCAACTCCAGCGATTCGGTGATCGCGTCCGGCACCACGCGAAAACGCACCCGCGCAATCTTCGGCACGCTGCCCCAGCTCAATGGATTGCGTTCGACGACCACATCCTGATCGATCTTCTGGCTTACGAAGCGAAACGGCCCCGTGCCCACCGGATGCCGCCAGAACTCGCGCCCGCTGCCCTCCGGAACCACGCCAAAAGCGCCGGTCGAAAGATTGGTCAGCAGAAAATTGTCGGCGTGCTTCAAATGAAAAATGACCGTGTGCGCGTCGCTGGCCCCGACCGTGTCCACTGAGGCGTAAGCCGCGGCCTTGGGCGAGAGCACCGCGCCCGAGCGGATGGAGTTGACCGTCCAGGCCACATCGCGCGCCGTCAGCGTGCGGCCGTCTGCGAAGCGAACATTGGAACGCAGATGGAACAGCAGCGTCAGCGGGTCTGGCTGCTCCCAGCTTTCGGCCAGCGCCGGAGTGAAATGAAAGCTCGCATCGCGGGCCACCAGCCCATCGAAGAGCAGTTCGTCGATGTGTTCCGATTGCGCATCGGTGCCCACACGCGGATCGAGGCTCACCGGGCTGCTCTCGATCAGAAAGACCACCGTCCGCGGATCGCGCGGCGTAGAGCGGCAGCCGGTGAGCGCCAAGAGCGCAGCCAGCGCAATCATTTCCACGCTCCACAAAAGCCGGGCGCCCGATCCTTTCCGCGTTCTTTTGCCGAAAGGGTGGAAAAGCTCGAACCCACATGGGGGTCCGTTCACCACCCTAGGTCCGTTCATCAGCGTAATATTTTGACCGCTTGATTTTGTACCAACCTGGGTGCCCCAGGTCCCGATCTTGGGATCTGGGATTGACAATCGCAAGGAACGAATCCATGCGGTCAGCAGCCTACGCATACGTCACCTGTCCCAGGATCGCCGGCCGCGCAGCGCCTGTGGATCGCGGCAGATTTCCCGGAAGATGATGCCAGGTCTGCCAGGCCAGCAGCGCGAAAGCCGCGGCCTCCTTGGCCTCGGCGGGCAGGCCGAACTGCTCGCTCGTGGTCAGTTCGCAGCCCAGCGGTTCCAGCCTCTCTGCGAGCATCTTCATCAGCGTCCGGTTGCGCGCTCCACCGCCGGAGACGATGTAGTCCACCGCCTGCCCCTTCATGCTGCGCCGGACGAACGATTTGTAACTCCGCGCAATGGTCTCGGCCGTCAGCGCGGTGGCCGTGGCCAGCGCGTCCTCACTCCATTGGCTCGCGCGGCCCCGTTTGCTCGCGCGGCTGCTCTCGCGCTGGCAGGCGGCCAGAAATTTCGCCGCGTACTCGCGCCCGAACTGCTCGCGTCCTGCCGTGCGCGGCGGCTTCTGCTTGAAGTAGGGATTGTCGAGCGCCCGCGCTAACACCGGCGATAGCACCAGACCTTTTGCGGCGAAATTTCCGTTGCGGTCAAACTTTTTTTGAAAAAGCTTCTGCGCCAGCCAGTCCACGACCATATTACCCGGGCCGGTGTCGAAGGCGACCACTCGATCTGCCGCGACTCCGGCGGGAATCGCAGTCAGGTTGGCGATGCCGCCAATGTTTTGCAGCACGCGGCCTCGCCGTGCGTGAGCAAAAAAAACAGAGTCGAACAGCGAAACCAGCGGCGCTCCCTGACCGCCTGCGAGTATGTCGGCGGGGCGAAAATTCGAGACCACCGGAACGCCCATTGCCGCAGCGATCACCGCTGGCTCGCCGAGCTGCCAGGTGCAGGCAAATTTTCTGCCCGCATAAATTGCCGCGCGCGGCTGATGGTAGAGCGTTTGTCCGTGGCAGCCGATCAGGTCCAGCCTGCCCCCATCGAGCTTCGCCGCGTGCTGCTCGACCGTCGCGCCGACCGCCTCGGCGTAGGCCATTCCCAGCCGCCAGTTCAGCCGTGCCAGCTCCGCCGTCGAGGTCGCAGCCGCATTCATCGCCGCCAAGACCGCACGCCTCAGAGCCGCTGGAAAAGCGAAACCCTCATGCGCCAGAAATGTCAGTTGCGGGTGCTGTTTTCCCGGCGCAATCCTGACCACGGCCACGTCAATTCCATCGGCCGAGGTACCGCTCATGATGCCGGCCACCGTCATGGCTTTCGCGCTCATGCGGGCTGCTCCTCCGCATGGGGTTGGGCCTTTGCGACAATCTCACCGAAGCGCAGAATCCGTCCGCGCAGAGCTTCGAACTGCGCGGCGGTGAGCGGGCGCGACGCTCCGCCGGCAAACAGTCTTGCCCGCGCCCGCGCCATCCGGGCCGCGCGCGCCATCAGCAGGTGCGAAAATGCCGCCGAGCGCTCGCCCTCGGCCATCAGCGCCTCCCAGGCGCGCAAAATCGGCTCGGGGCTGTGGCAGATTTCCAGCAAATCCATTCCCGCGCGAATGGCCGCAATCGCAGCTTCTTCGATGGGCATGAACTTCAAAATTCCGCCCATCTCCAGATCGTCGGAAAAAATGATTCCCTGGTAGCCGATTCGCTTGCGCAGTACCGTCGAAATCCAGTAAAACGACGCGGACGCGGGCCGATTCCTGCCGGGAGTTTCCGGATAAGCCGCATGGCTCACCATCACCATCGGCAGCTCGTTGCGCAGCGCGCGATAAGGCACGAGATCGCTCCGACCCAGTTCGCGGCTCGTGCGCCGGATCAGCGGAGTCTCCAGGTGCGAATCGAGCGCGCCGCCGCCCAGCCCTGGAAAATGCTTGCCGCAGCCCGCCACTCCGTGTGCCGCCAGGCCGGCCAGAAATTCGCGCGCATACTCCACCACGCCCTCCGCCGTCGCCGCGGCCGAACGTGTGCCCATCACATCATTCGACTCCGGCCGTGCCAGGTCGAGCACCGGGGCGAGCGTCGTGTTGAAGCCGAAGGCCTTCACGCCGCGCGCAATCAGTTCGCCCTGCTGGCGGGCCAGATCTCCTGCACCGTTGCGCTCCGGGCGCCCCAGGTCTCGCCTTTGAGACCTGGGAAAACTGGGTGCCCCATCCTTTCGCGCTCTTTGCGAAAGGGTGGGAGACCCCGCGTCCCGATCGCTGGCACGCGCCGCCAATGCCACCGCCTGCGCCGACGGCATGGCGGCCAGCGCCTCCCGCAGCCGGTCCACCGTTCCGCCTTCCACGTCCACACAACGGAAACTATTCGGAGTGCACTGCGCCGTAGCCTCCGCCAGCAGAGCCCGCGTTTGCCGCGCGTCCTGAATGTTGCGCCGGAAGAGAATCACTCCGCCCGGCCGCAGCAGCTTGAGCCAGGCGCGCTCCAGCGCCGTCAACTCCGCGCCACTGAGGCCGACGACTAGCAGGCTTCCCGCAGCCTGTCGCAGATTCATCTTCATCGCTCACCCTGACAAACTACGCATTTGCGTTCAAAAATATCGCTGCCATTAACTTCATAGTGATCACCGCAATGAGAGCAGCCAAGTTGAAATACAACCTGACTGTTATCAGTGCTAAGCTTCCTAGTATTGCGGACTACCACCTGCCCATTCTTGTTGACGTAACCTATGCGCGTAGTGCGATTTTGTGGGGTAGGTTTTTCACTTCCTTTTTCAAATGCTGCGGCATCAAATACTGCGGGCAACACTCCAGCTGAATCACAAACGGATTGCAAGCGATCCAGCCAAAACTCATACTCTTTCCCGTCTTGCAGACTTTCGATAAAGATATTCCAGTTGAGATTGTCTCCGAGCCATCCGACTACTCGACTGTCAAGTGGAGTTTCATAGCGGGTAAGTCCAAGCCATTGCAATAGATTTCGCGACTGTTTGGGACCAATACCCTTCAAATTATCTGCCAGAATATGCGACGCATTACGCTCTAAATCCTTGTGGATCAAAGACGGAGGTGTATTTCTCTGCTCCAGAAGCCGATCCAACTGCGCCTTAATTTTGGACCATAGATCGTTCTTCCCGAAGAGCCTGAAATAATTTATTCGCAGGTATCCAGTAATAGGTTTTCCAAAGCGAAAGTGCTTCAGTATTGCCAGAACCTCCTCGTCATTCATTGATTCGTAGGTCTGAAGTGCCAACGGAAATGGTATCTTTTTTTCGAATAAATCTACTGGACCGCCTTGTGTTGATCTCTGCTGTGAAGTTAGAAGGGATAATACGAGATAGTTCCAAAACGATTCCTTCGTTGCAGGTACAGCTTTATCTTCAATGTTGTATCGAATCACAGATTGGACCGAATCAACATTCTTCAAACTTTCTACCAGTTCAATGATGATGTTCTGTTCGTCATTCATCCTTTTACTCCCGAAACTTCGTTCATTCTCTTAATTCATCCCTTCTCTTTCAGTTCCTGCTGCAGCTCTTCCAGCAGATTCAGCGCCTGCAACGGCGTCAGCTCGTTTACGTCCGTCGCTTCTATGCGGTCGACGATGCGCTGCGACAGCGGCGTGAAGATGGTCAACTGCACCGGCTCGGCCGTTGTTTCCACCTGCACGCTCTGCCGCTCCTGCTTCTCATGCTGCCGCAGCACGTGCCTGGCCCGCTCGATCACCGCCGCGGGCAATCCCGCCAGCCGCGCCACTTCAATGCCATAACTCTTGCTCGCCGCGCCCGGTTCGATGTTATGCAGGAAGACGATCCCGCCGGCGGCCTCTTTTACCCCCACGCGCAGATTTCTCACCCGCTTGAGCTTCTCGGCCAGCATCGTCAGCTCATGATAATGCGTGGCAAACAGGGTTCGCGCCCCGGTCTCGGCATGAAGATATTCGACCGTCGCCCAGGCCAGCGACAAGCCGTCGAAGGTCGCCGTTCCGCGGCCCATCTCGTCCAGCAGAATCAGCGATTTGTTCGTCGCCGTGTTGAGAATCGTCGCGGTCTCGGTCATCTCCACCATGAACGTCGAGCGTCCGCGCGCCACGTTGTCGCTGGCGCCGATGCGCGTATAAATCCTGTCCACAAGTCCGAAGCGCAAGCTCTCCGCGGGGACAAAGCTGCCCATCTGCGCCAGAAGAACCAGCATCGCCGCCTGGCGCAGATACGTGCTCTTGCCGCCCATATTCGGGCCGGTGATGAGTAATAAACTTGGTCCATCTTCCGCGGCATTCAGGTAAAGGTCGTTGGGAATGAATCTCCCCTCGCGCGTCTCCTCCATCCACTGCTCGATCACCGGATGGCGCGCGGCCACCGCCTCGATCACCGGCTCTTCGCTGATTGCGGGACGCACATAGCGCCGCGCCGCCGCCAGATGTGCGAAGCAGGCCACGAGATCCGCCTCCGCCACCGCGGCCGAAGCGCGCTTGATCCGTCCCGCGGCCTCGAGCACCGCGCGCCGCAACTCGGCAAAAATCCGCTTCTCAATCTCGATCGAACGCTCATGCGCCGTCAGAATCTTGCGCTCGTATTCCTTCAGCTCGGGGGTGGTAAACCGCTCCGCGTTGACCAGCGTCTGCTTGCGCTCATAATCGGCCGGAGCCAGAGCCAGGTTGGACTTGGTAATCTCGATGTAATAGCCGAAAACGGAGTTATACCGGACCTTCAGCGAAGTGATCCCGGTTCTTTCCCGCTCCCGCTCTTCGATAGCCGCAATCTTCTGCCGCCCGGCGGTCGAAATGGTGCGCAGATCATCCAACTCCGCGTCCACGCCCGCCGCAATCGCCCCGCCATCGGCCAGCGTCAGCGGAGGTTCTTCAATCAGCGTGGAAGAAATCCGCGTTGTCACGTCTTCGAGCGGATCCAGCCCCTCCGATAACTCGCGCCAGCGGGCCGCACGCATCAAACCGAGCGCTATTTTCAATCCCGGCAGGCGACTCAAGCTGGCAGCCAGCGCGCGCACGTCGCGCGGTCCCGCCGAATCCAAAGAAAGCCTGGCCAGCAGCCGTTCCAGGTCCAGAAGGCCGGAAAAAGCCTGGCGAATCTCCTCCCGCTTCACCAGGTCTCCATGCGCCTCGGCCACCGCCTCATAGCGCGCTTCGAGCGCGGCTGAGTCCACCAGCGGGCGCAGAATCGTGGCTCTCAGCAGCCGCTTGCCCATCGGCGTCCGGCAGGCGTCGAGCGTGTGATAGAGCGTCGCCCGGCTGTCCTGGCCGGCAAACAGCGGCTCCACCAGCTCCAGATTTCTCACCGTCACCTGATCCAGTTCGAGCGCCGTCGAGTGCTCCTCGAACTTCAATCCATCGACGTGCAGCGCCTCGTTCCGCTGCGTCGTGCGCACATAGTGCAGCACCGCCCCGGCCGCAATCGCCGCCGCCGGATGCGCGCTGAGTCCAAAGCCTTCGAGTGAGCGCACATTCAACTGCCGCTCCACCAGCGGAACCGCAAACTCCCGCGTCCAAACCCAGTCCTCGACCCGCGTCCGCGCTGGAATCCGCTCCAGTTGCGCTGGCATCTCGGCGCCTGCGGCCACCAGCACCTCGCTCGAGCCCGCTTTCAGAATCTCGTCGGTCGCCTGCTGACGCGCCGCCGAGCCTGCAAACTCCACCGTGCGAAACTCCCCGGTGGAAACGTCCAGCAACGCCACCGCGCACACCAGCCTGCTCTTCTCCCTGTTCGCTCTAGCCGAAGAAGAAACCGTTCCCGTGAAGGGTACAGGCTTCAGCCCGTCCATCGCCGATGCTGAATCGGAGCGGGCTTTAGCCCCTGAGGAAGGGTTTTTCTCAGCCTCGCCCCCAGCCTCGAAATACGCTGCCAGAAAATTGTTCTGCTCCTGCCCCAGCCCGGCGTCGAGCGCGGTCCCCGGCGAGAGCACCCGCGTCACCTCCCGGCGGACAATTTTCTTGGTGAGCCTGGGATCCTCCATCTGGTCGCAAATGGCAATGCGGTAGCCCATCCGCAGCAGGCGCGTCAGATAGCTCTCGACGGCGTGATACGGGACGCCGCACATGGGCTGCGAGCGTTCCCGGTCGCGCGCCGTCAGGGTCAGTTGCAACTCCCGGCTCACGGTCACCGCATCGTCATAGAAAAGCTCGTAAAAATCCCCCATGCGGAAAAACAGCAGCGCGTCCGGATTCTCCCGTTTGGCCGCCGTCCACTGGCGCATGAACGGCGTCAGCTCGCTCGAAGCCCTGTCCAAAGGAGGGGTCTCGGGAGCACCGGCTTGTTCGTCTTCTTTGATCACGTTGGCTTTAAGAGTATCGCGGCAGGACGGGAGCCGGGTAGACGGGTCCGGCAAGCCGGGCGGATGTCCCCGTACATCGCCCATTTTCCGGCATTGGGTCAGTTTGAAGGGTACGGGGTTGAGTCGAAAAATGCGGGCTTGCCTGAAGGGTATGGGCTTGAGCTAAAGCACACGGGCTTGAGCTGAAGGGTAAGGGTTTTAGCTGGAGGGTACGGGCTTGAGCCCGTACATAAAACCCTGCAACATCACCGTGGGCTTTAGCCCCCGAGGGAATGTTCTTCCAAACTCACCTACCCCCCTGTTTCCGAATCCCTGGCCCCGCCTGCGGGCGAGCGATTACACTCTAAAAGAGGCGCAAAGTTGGCTGCATATCGCACCCGGAGTTGCTCGGATTTTATTGAATCCGGTCAGAGGTATTAGCCTCAGCGGTCATGTTTGTGCCCTGTTTTTTCCGGAAAACGGCTTCAAGTTGTTCATTCTAATAAAAAAGGAAGAGATGGAAACCCCCTCCCCCAACTTTCCCGCCCCCCAGAAGATGGCTGTGCCTGGGGCAGAGCTGAACCAGGCACAGCCCGCAGCGCCGCCCCAGAAAGCAGGCGGCATCGGCCAGTGGCTGCGCGACATTCTGTTCTCCGCCGCCGTTTCTGTGCTCATCATCACCTTCCTTTACCAGCCGGTGCGCGTGGAAGGCACCAGCATGTTGCCGCGGCTGGAAAACAACGACCGGCTTTTCATCAACAAGTTCGTCTATCGCATCGCGGCCATCGACCGTGGCGACGTGGTGGTCTTCCATTATCCGCTTGACCCCGAGGTGAGCTACATCAAGCGGGTGGTCGCCCTGCCCGGCGACCGGATCTGGATCGACCACGGCGAGGTGTGGATCAACGGCCAGCCGCAGCGCGAGAAGTACGTTCCAGAGGCCTATCGCGACACCCGTTCGATGGCCGAGATGGTCGTTCCTCCGCACGACTACTTCATGATGGGCGACCACCGCTCGGTCTCCTCCGACAGCCGCGAATTCGGTCCCGTAAAGCGTTCTCTTATTTACGGAAAGGCGGTCTTCATCTACTGGCCGGAGCGCGATGCCGGAGTCGTGCGATAAGGTGCGCCGCGGGTGCCCGGATTTTCACCGGCACAGGCTCTTCAAAACTGTTAAAATCGATAGAATCCACTCTCCGGAGAGGCGATGCAGGCTATATTAGCGCTCGAAGACGGGCGCATCTTCCGTGGTCACGGCTATGGACACCCGGGCGAATGCCAGGGCGAGGTCGTTTTCAATACTTCCCTTACCGGCTACCAGGAGATCGCTACCGATCCCTCCTATGCCGGCCAAATCGTGGTTCTCACCAACCCGCAGATCGGCAACTACGGCACCAACCAGGCGGATAACGAGTCGGCCAGGCCTTATATCGAGGGGCTGATCGTCCGCGAATTCTCCCTCGTCAGCTCCAACTGGCGCTCCGAGCAGGTCGCCGACGAGTACATGGAGCGCTATTCGGTTCCAGTGCTGGCCGAAATCGACACCCGCGCCCTGGTCCGTCACCTGCGCACCCATGGCGTGATGCGTGGCGTGATTTCGACCCATGCTGTCGATCCTGAAACCCTTGTCCAGAAGGCGAGAAGCATTCGCAAGATGGATGGGACCGATCTGGCGCGCGTCGTCTCGACCAAGTCGATCTATACCTTCGACGAGGACGACAGCCGCAACCAGACGGGCGAACCTCTGCTGACGATGGGGCCTGGCAAAAACGCTGGGTGCCCCATCCTTGACGCAGCTTCATCGCGGCAAGGGTGGGAAGGCGAAACCCTGCACGTGGTGGCCTATGACTTCGGCATCAAGAACAATATTCTGCGCATGCTCACGCGCGAAGGCTGCCGGGTGACGGTGGTGCCGGCCGAGAGCTCCGCGGAAGATGTGCTGGCGCTGAAACCCGACGGCATCTTTCTCTCCAACGGTCCCGGCGATCCCGAGCCGGTCGATTATGCCGTGCGCGCCATCCGCAAGTTCATGGGCCGCGTGCCGGTTTTCGGAATCTGTTTAGGCCACCAGCTCACCGGCCTGGCCCTGGGCGGCAAGACCTACAAGCTCAAATTCGGCCATCACGGCGGCAACCATCCGGTGCAGAACAAGCTCACCGGCAAGGTGGAGATAACCGCGCACAACCACAACTTCGCCGTCGATCCCGACTCGATCAACGTCAATGAAGTGGAGCTGACGCACGTGGACCTGAACGATCAAACGCTCGAAGGCCTGCGCCATAAGACGATGCCCCTGTTCAGCGTGCAGTACCACCCCGAAGCCGCCCCCGGCCCGCATGACTCGAATTACCTCTTCCACGACTTCCGCAAGATGATGGAGGAGTGGAAATCATGAGCGGACTCGCTGCCAGACGGGAAGATCCGGAGCCGGGAGCAATCATCATCCCGGAGTTGAACCTCTCTTCCTTCTTGCCGGAGCCGCTCCAATTTGAGTCGCTCGAACAGACCGAAATTCCCCGACTGGCGCGCGACTCGGCTGCGATGAGCCTGCTGGAGCAAACTCTGCTCAGCATTCCTACCAGCCACTATCTGGTGCGCGGAGACGCACGGAATATGTTCTCTCTCGCCCAGGCGAGCGCTCATCTGGTTTTGACTTCGCCTCCCTATTGGACACTGAAGAAGTACGAAGAGGCCGATGGGCAGCTTGGTCATGTGAGCGGCTACGACGAGTTTCTCGCCGAGTTGAGCCGCGTCTGGCGGCGCTGCTTCGATTTGCTGGTTCCCGGCGGAAGGCTGATCTGCGTGGTGGGCGACGTTTGCCTCTCGCGCAGGCAGAACGATGGCCGCCACACGGTGGTGCCGCTGCACGCCTCGATTCAGGAGCTTTGCCGCAGGATCGGCTTCGACAATCTTGCGCCGATCATCTGGCACAAGATTGCCAACGCAGTTTATGAGGTCTCCGGCGGCGGCTTCCTGGGTAAGCCCTATGAGCCCAACTCGGTCATCAAGAACGATGTCGAGTACATTTTGATGTTCCGCAAGCCGGGCGGTTACCGCAAGCCCACCTCCGCCAAGAGATTGCTTTCGGTCATCAGCGCGGAGAATTACCAAAGCTGGTTTCAGCAGATTTGGACCGGACTTACCGGGGCCTCGACCAAGGACCACCCCGCTCCATACCCGGTCGAATTGGCCGAGCGGCTGATTCGGATGTTCAGTTTTGCCGGGGATGTGGTCGTTGATCCGTTCTCCGGTTCGGGAACCAATGCGATTGCCGCGGCTCGCACCGGGCGGCACAGCGTTGGCTTTGAAATCAGCGCAAAGTACCACAAGCAGTCCGTGGCGCGTTTCTACCGCGAGACGGGCGGGCTCTTCTGGCAGCCTCAGGTGACGGAGGTTGAGGAGCCATGAACTTGGAACCTTATTGGGAGAAGCGACTACACGGCGCCATCAAGCAGTTTTGGGGTACGCGCGGAAGTCAAGCCCAGAGGCAAGGTGCAAAGACCGGTGCAAGAGACGCGGGGAATCGCACTGCGGTTACCGGCGGCAAGCAACTGGACGGATTTGTCGAATTGGTGAGGGACTTTCTGGTCGAGTGCAAGATCGGTGAGTCCGAGATATTCTTCGGCAAGAAGGTTGAATTGCCTGGATGGTTTCGCGCGGAAAAGCAGTGGGACTTGCTGGTTGTCAGCAAGGGGCAATTGATTGTTGCGATGGAATTCAAGTCGCAGGTCGGTTCCTTTGGCAATAACTTCAACAATCGCACGGAAGAAGTGTTGGGAAGTGCAACGGACATTTGGACGGCCTACCGGGAAGGGGCATTCACTCTTTCGCAGCGTCCTTGGTTGGGCTATGTGATGGTGCTTGAAGAAGTCGCGCGAGCAATGAGCCCGGTCGGTGTTAAAGAGTCTCACTTTCCAGTATTTCCTGAGTTCCGCGAGGCCTCATACGCTAAGCGGTATGAGATTTTGATGACAAAGCTGGTCAGAGAGCGGCTTTATGACAGTGCGGCTCTTTTGCTATCCAGTCAAACTTCTGCGGAAGATGGAAGCTATCGACAGCCATCGACCGAATTAAGTATCGAGAACTTTTTAACCTCGCTCAAAGCGCGAGCCATGGCAATTACAGGAGCCTCAAACTAGACCATGCCACGCAGAAATGACATTCAGAAGATTTTGGTGATCGGCTCGGGGCCGATTGTGATTGGCCAATCCGCCGAGTTCGATTACTCCGGCACGCAGGCCTGCAAGGCTCTCAAGCAGGAAGGCTACGAGGTGGTGCTGGTCAACTCCAACCCGGCCACCATCATGACCGATCCGGATCTAGCCGACCGCACCTACATCGAGCCGCTCACCCGCGAGTACGTCGAGGAGATCATCCGCATTGAAGCCGAAATGCTGGGTGCTGGCCGCACGGGCAAGGCTCCCGGCAAGTTTGCCTTGCTGCCGACGGTAGGCGGACAGACGGCCCTCAACCTGGCCGTCGATCTGGCCGACGCGGGCATTCTCGACAAGTACAACGTCGAGCTGATCGGCGCCAAACTCGAAGCCATCAAAAAGGCCGAGGACCGTTTGCTCTTCAAGGACGCCATGCTGCGCATCGGCCTCGATGTTTCGAAGTCCGCCTTGGTGAACAACCTGCGCGACGGCCTGGAGTTTGCCGCGAAGTTAGGATTTCCGGTGCTGATTCGTCCCAGCTTCACGCTGGGCGGAACCGGAGGCGGCATTGCTTACAACCGCGAAGAGTTGATGGAGATTCTGGCTCGCGGCCTCGACCTTTCGCCGGTGCATGAGTGCCTGGTCGAAGAGAGCGTGCTGGGCTGGAAAGAGTACGAACTCGAGGTGATGCGCGATCTGGCGGATAACGTCATCATCGTCTGCTCGATTGAAAACTTCGATCCCATGGGCGTGCATACCGGCGACTCGATCACCGTGGCTCCGGCGCAGACGCTCTCCGACCGCGAGTACCAGAAGATGCGCGACGCCGCCATCGCGGTCATGCGTGAGATCGGCGTCGAAACCGGCGGCTCGAATGTGCAGTTCGCCGTCAATCCCGTCGATGGCCGCATGACGGTGATCGAGATGAATCCGCGCGTCTCGCGCTCTTCGGCGCTGGCCTCGAAGGCCACCGGATTCCCGATTGCGAAGATCGCCGCGAAGTTAGCCGTGGGCTACACGCTCGACGAGATTCCAAACGACATCACGCTCAAGACCCCGGCGTGTTTCGAGCCGGCAATCGATTATGTCGTAGTGAAGATTCCCAAATGGCAGTTCGAAAAGTTTCCCGGCTCCGACGAGACGCTGGGCCCGCAGATGAAGTCGGTGGGCGAGGTGATGGCCATCGGGCGCACCTTCAAGGAAGCGCTGATGAAGGCCTGGCGCGCGCTCGAAACCGGCAAGAAGACGGGCGCTGAGATCCTGGAGCCGCGGCGGCTGACGCAGATGCTGGTCACTCCGCGGCCAGAACGGCTGGAGTATATCCGCTTCGCCTTCGAGCGCGGCATGAGTGTGCGCGAAGTGGCGCGGCTCACCGGCATGGACCCCTGGTTCCTGCATCAGATTCGCGAGATCACGCTGGCGCAGATGGCTATCGCACAAACTACTCCAAAGGATATAAGTGCGGAGCACCTGCGCCAGCTCAAGCGCCTCGGCCTGAGCGACGAGCGCATCGCCATGGAGTGGAAGCTGGAAGGCCACGCCGGCACCCAGCAGGTGAGGGAACTGCGCGAAAGCAAGGGTATCAAGCCGGTCTTCAAGTTAGTCGACACCTGCGCGGCCGAGTTTGAGTCGATGACTCCCTACTTATATTCGACTTATGACGAAGAGGACGAAGCGCCGCCGACGCAGACCAAGAAGGTGATCATTCTCGGCAGTGGGCCGAACCGCATCGGCCAGGGCATCGAGTTCGATTACTGCTGCTGCCATGCGGCCTTCGCGCTCCGCGAAGACGGCTACGAGACCATCATGGTCAACTGCAATCCGGAGACCGTCTCAACCGACTACGACACCAGCGACCGGCTCTACTTCGAGCCGCTGGTGCTCGAAGACGTGCTGGCCATCTACAACCATGAGGCGCAATCGGGCGCTGAAATCGGCATGATTGTCCAGTTCGGCGGGCAGACGCCGCTCAATCTGGCCAAGCGGCTGCTGGCGGCCGGCGTGCCCATCATCGGCACCTCGCCGGAATCGATCGATCTGGCCGAAGATCGCAAGCGCTTTGGCAAACTGCTCAACGAGTTGCAAATTCCGCAGCCCGCGGGCGGCGCGGCCACCAGCGTCGAGGAGGCGCTGGCCATCGGCGAACGCATCGGCTATCCGGTATTAGTGCGTCCAAGTTATGTGTTAGGCGGACGCGCCATGGTGATTGCCTACGACGCCGAGGCGGTTGCTCAATACATGAAGCAGGCGGTCGAGTATTCTCAAGAGCGGCCGGTGCTCGTCGATCACTTCCTGGAGAACGCCATCGAAGTGGACGTCGATGCACTGTGCGACTCCGAAGATGTGATCATCGCGGGCATCATGCAGCACATTGAAGAGGCCGGCATTCACTCCGGCGACTCCTCCTGCGTGCTGCCCGCCGTGGACATCCGCAAGGAAACGCTGGAGGTGTTGCGCACTTATGCGCGCAAGCTGGCCTTGGCGCTTGAGGTCGTCGGCCTGGTCAACCTGCAATTTGCCATTCAGCGCGATGCCGAAGGCCAGGACCATGTTTATGTGATCGAAGTGAATCCGCGCGCCTCGCGGACAGTCCCCTATGTTTCCAAGGCCACAGGAATTCCGCTGGCCAAGGTGGCCGCGCGGCTGATGACCGGCCGCAAACTGCGCGAACTCTTGCCCCGGCAATTGGCCAGCGGAAAGGATCTGGAAACTGGAACTTATTTCTACGTCAAGTCGCCGGTCTTTCCCTGGAACAAATTTGCCGGCGTGGACACAGTGCTCGGCCCGGAGATGCGTTCCACCGGAGAGGTGATGGGCGTGGCCGCTACCTTTGGCGAGGCCTTCGCCAAGGCGCAGCTTTCGGCCGGACAGATTCTGCCCACCGGCGGCACGGTTTTTTTCAGCGTGAACGACCCGGACAAGCCGGCGGTCGTCGATCTGGCTCGCCGCTACGTGGCTCTGGGCTTCAGGATTGTCGCCACCGAGGGGACAGCCCGGGTGCTCGAAAGCTCCGGTCTCGCGGTCGAGCGGGTTTTCAAGGTCAAGGAGGGCCGGCCGAACATCGTGGACCTGATCAAGGGCGACCGCATCCAGCTCATCGTGAACACCCCGCGCGGCCAGGATACCTTTTTCGACGAGAAGGCCATTCGCCGCGCCGCGGTGATCGGGCGCATTCCCACCATCACCACCATCGCCGCCGCCCAGGCCGCTGTCGAGGGCATTGAAGCCACGCAAAGTCATCCGACGTCGGTCTACGCTCTGCAGCAACTGCATGCCGAGACAGGCGCTGAGGCTGTCGCATCCGGCAAGCAGAGCCCGGCCGCTTTGGCCTGCGGGGAGTGAGCCGGTAAACTGGGGCTATGCCGATTTTTAAAGTAATCATCCTGGCGATCATTCAGGGCTTTGCGGAGCTCTTGCCGGTTTCGAGCTCCGCTCATGTCGTTGTCGCCGAGAAGCTGATGGGCCTCGATCCGTCTGCGCCGCAGATGACCCTGCTTCTGGTGATGCTGCATACGGGCACCATGTTCGCCGTGATCGCCTATTTCTGGAAGACCTGGAAGACGGTGTATTTTTCCAGCGGCCAAACCTTCAGACGGTTTGCCGTTCTGCTGGTCTGGGCCACGATCCTCACCGCCATCGTGGGTGAGGCGCTCAAGATTATCCTCGAAAAGACCCTGTTTCACGGAGCCGCAAAGGCCGAGATCGAGCTGCTCTTCAGTCACCTTGAACTGATTGCGCCCGCGCTGGCGGCGGCCGGCATGCTCATCCTGATCGCGGGGCTGGTGGAGCGGAGCCAGATGAAGAATCCTACGTTGATCTTTCCCTCTGGCCAGATGCCCGCGAACGCCGACGGCCTGGTGAGTATGCGTCAGGCCTGGTGGATGGGGCTTTTCCAGGGGCTGGCGCTGCCGTTCCGCGGATTTTCGCGCTCCGGTTCCACCATCTCCGTCGGGATGTTGACCGGCGCGGCAAAGCAATCCGCCGAGCGGTTCAGCTTCGCGATGGCGGTGGTGCTGACGCCGCCGGTCGTCGCCATCGAATTGCTGCGCCTTCTGAAGGCCGCGCACGCCGCTGCCGCCGCGGGCGCGCCCATGGACCTGCACGCCGCGCTGGGAGCGAGCGCGCTCGGCATGGTCTTCTCCTTCGCCGCCGGATTGCTGGCCCTGAAGTGGCTCAGCAGTTGGCTCGAAAGCGGCCGCTGGTATCTGTTCGGCCTCTACTGCCTGGCGGCCTCCGCCGGGGTGTTCTACCTGCACACACGCGGCTTCTGACGTGTGCGGCGCTGTGCATTTTGGAATTGCCCGGCACTGCGAAACCTGCGCTCCTCCTCTACAATAGAGCCATGCTGATCGAAGGCGTTTTTGCCGCGGTTCCCACCCCGTTTTACTCCGACGAGCGGGTTTATTTCCGCAAACTTGAGGCCAATATAGCCCGCTACTCGCGCAGCCTGCTGGCGGGAATGTTGCTGCTGGGCTCGACGGGCGAGGCGCCAGAACTCGACGACGATGAAACCCGCGACGTGTTGCGCGTAGCCGCCGCGGCCGCCGCGCCCGACAAGGTGCTCATCGCCGGCGTGGGACGCGAGAGCGTGAAGGCTACGGTCGCGCTGGCCGAGGCCGCAGCGGAATTCCGCTATGACGCGGTTCTGATCCGCACCCCCACCTACTACGCCAGCCAGATGAGCACGGCGGCCGTCTTGCATTATTTCCGCAGCGTGGCCGACCGCTCGCCCCTGCCGGTCGTGCTCTACAACATTCCCCGCTGCGTGCCCTACGACATTCCCATCGAAGTGGCAGCCGAGCTGGCCCAGCATCCGAACATCGCCGGCATCAAGGATTCCACAGGCAGCGTGGAGCGGATTCGCTCTCTGGTGAACCAGACCAGCGCCGCGCCGCGCCGGACCGCGACCGTGACGCCCGTCTTCGAGGCGGTCACCGGGCGTATGTTGGCCTCTGCCACGAGCCCAGCCGATGCGCTGGTCTCCATCGACGATCTGGCGGGCGGCGTGGCCGTGGCCACGGCTCCTCCGGCGGCGGCGATCAGGACGCGGCCTCTCAAGACACGGACCAGGGAAGTGGGTTTTCAGGTGCTCACCGGCGCCTCTGGGGCACTGTTGGAGTCGCTCGAGGCTGGCGCGTGTGGGGGAATTCTCGGCCTTGCCGCCTGCGCTCCGCAAGCGTGCCAGGAGGTCTATCTGGCCTGGAAGGATCGCGATCTCGCGCTCGCCCAAGAGAAACAGCAGCGCATCGAGGTCGCAAGCCAGCGCATCGTCGGCCAGTTGGGCATTGCGGGCGTCAAGTACGCCTGCGACTTCAACGGCTTTTATGGAGGCCGTCCGCGAGCGCCGCTGCTGCCCGTCACAGGCGGCGAAAGGGCGGAGATCGAAGGCATCCTGGCCGGAATTCGCAACTAGTACCTTGACTTGGTGAATTCGTCATTTAACCTCAAACATTCGGGTGCCCCAGGTCCCGATTTTGGGACCTGGGAGACGACGAAATCACGCGGTCGGAGACCTGAAAATCAAGTTGCAGGCTGGTTTTCCTGTCCTGTTTTTCGTGGCAACTTCCCTCATGTGCTAGTCTCCATGAGGTGGCAGTTGATTCCATTCCAATTTTTCAGCAGGAGTATCGGGCGTTGCGCCCCAGGGCGCCGATGCCGCCCATCCTGGTTTGTTTTCGGCGCTTTACCTCGCTGAACACCCGGATTCGCTTGCGCGAAGGACAGATTCTGGTCAGCCTTTCGGACCTTCTGGAGGGCGCTCAGGAGTCTGTGATTCGCGCCATCGCGCATATTCTGCTGGCCAAACTCTACAAGAAGCCCATCGACGCCGCGCAGGATCTGCGCTACAAACGCTTTGTTTACAGCGCCGCCGTCACCCGCCAAACGGAGCTGATCCGCGGCGCCCGCGGCAGCAAGCGCTACTTCGGTCCCGAGGGGCGCTTTTATCACCTCGAAGAGGTCTTCGACTCGCTCAACGTGCGCTTTTTCGGCGGAATGCTTGGCCGGCCCGAGCTCACCTGGAGCGCGGGCGTGGCCAAGCGCTCGCTGGGCCATTACGACGCCGCTCACAACACCATCGTGGTGAGCCGCGTCTTTGATCGTCCATCGAGCCCGCGCTATGCCATCGAATACCTGCTCTACCACGAGATGCTGCACCTCAAGCACCCGGTCAAGATGCGCGGCCTGCGGCGTTGCGTGCACTCCAGGGAATTCAAGGCCGAAGAGGCGCTGTTTCCTCAACTGAAAGAAGCGCAGGCATTTATCCGGCGAATGTAGCAAATCCTGCGGATGAAGCAAAATAGGACACTGCAATCTCCGGCCGCGTAATTCTGCGCCAATTTGGGTGCCCCATCCTTGCGGCGTATTTGTCCTTGCCGCAAGGGTGGGAGGCAAAAAATTCATATTCTCAGAGACCTGCGGCGTCGTGGACGAATCGCCGCCCGGCGCCGGATCATGCAGGCTCCTGTTTCAGCTTGATCGCAAAGGGCAGCGGAAGCAGTTCCCGGAAGCTGACCGTTTGCTCGCCGCCCTCGGCGTCGGGGAAGATCGCCTGCGCTTCAGGCTGGGTAAACTCGGCCAGCATCTGGCGGCAGGCGCCGCAGGGCGGGCAGGCCGTGCTGTTCAGATTGGCGACAGCGACGGCCTGGACGCGGATTGCGGGGCCGAACTGGGAAACGGCCCGCACCAGAGCGGCCCGCTCGGCGCAGATGGTCAGTCCATAGCTCACATTCTCCACGTTGGCGCCGGTGACGATTTCGCCGCCGGCCAGCCGCAGCGCCGCGCCCACCCGGAAGCCGGAGTAGGGCGCATAGGCGTTCAGCGCGGCTTCGCGAGCCCGCTCCAGCAAGTTCAAAAGTGCAGGTTCTGTTGTTTTTGGACGGTTCATCGAATCTCCAATCTTGATTCATAGCGCGGAGGATGAGGCTATCGCATTGAGCGGCTGCCGTGCAAGAAGAAGCAGACGCGGGCAGGGGGTCGGTTTGAAGGGAACGGGTTTTAGAGCATTTTAACTTTTGATGTAGATTCCCGTGCCCCATCCATTCCGCGTTTTTCTGCGGAATGGGTGGGATCCCAGTAAAATTCCGGTCGACACCATTTCCGAAAGATGAATATCCAGCGAGCTCCGGCCCTGCTCGAAAAGGGACGGCATGGGTTGGCTTTGTAACAGGGCACGGCTTCAGCCGTGCCGCAAAGCGTCCCCAAAGCAACGTGGGCTTCAGCCCCTGTCCAATGCTTGAGCGCCCACATCTGCCACTTGGTCAAGCACACGCCGTTCGCCTGACCAAGATGGATCTTCATCTTCCGAAAATGCTTTAGCCCCTACATCGACCCCGCGACAGCACCGTGGGCTTTAGCCCCGGAGGAAGTGTTTTTCCAAACTGACCCACGCCCATGCGCGCTTGATGCCCGAAAGATGGCCTCCAATCTGTCCGCAAATCGCCACTCCTCAAGTTGAGCCGCTTCTCTCCGATAAAGGCATTAAGTGCTCGCCATGCCGGGAAACTTCATTCTGGCTGGGTGGATGAGTGGACAAATGGATGAATTGACGAGAGAATTCCTGATCGAGAGCCAGGAGGGGTTGGACCGCATGGAGCGCTGTCTGACCGACCTGGAAGAGCGTCCGCAGGATGCGGGCTTAATCGGAGAGATCTTCCGCTCGGTGCATACAATCAAAGGAACCACCGGGTTTCTGGGCTTCAAGCGGCTGGAAAAGCTGGCCCACTCGGGAGAAAACCTGCTTGGCCTGCTGCGCGAGGGCAAGCTGACCGCCGACCGGTCGATCATCACCGGGCTTTTGCAACTGCTGGACGGCCTGCGCTCGATTCTCAAAACCATCGAAGCGGAAGACGCCGAGGGAGAAAGCGAAGACGCGGCTCTGATCGCTCGCCTGGAAGAGCTGCAACTTCCGGCGCGCGCACAGGTGCCGGCCCACGCCAAGGCTGGCGGACCTTCCGCGCCCGCGCCTCCCTCACCTGCTCCTTCCGCGCCCGCTCCCGCCCTCCCACACGAACACAAGGCCGCGCCGCAGCCTGCCGAGGCCCCTGCTCCACTCTCACCAGCCCCAGTTTCCGCCGCTCCTCCGCCGCCGCCTCCTGCTCCGGTTTCAGCCGCGGCTCCTGCTCCAGCTCCTGCTCCGGTTCTTGCGCAGCCAGCCGAGCCTGTGCCCGCCGCCGCTGCGGAATCCAAGGCTTCGCCGGAAGCGGCCGAGCACGATCCTGCCCGGCCGCGCACGCAGGGAAGCGCCGCCGAGAGCACGCTGCGCGTCGATGTAACGCTGCTGAACCGGATGATGAATCTGGTGGGCGAACTCGTGCTCACCCGCAACCAGGTTTTGCAGGCCACCTCGTCCGATCCCAACATGACCTTGCTCTCGCGCCGTCTGGATATGGTGACGGCCGACCTGCGCGAGAGCGTGATGAAGGCCCGGATGCAGCCGGTCTCGAACATCTTCGGCAAGATGCCGCGCATTGTGCGCGACCTCTCCCAGTCTCTGGGCCGGCGCGTCCGCCTTCAGGTCGAGGGCCAGGATACAGAGCTGGACAAGAGTCTGCTCGAAGCCATCAAGGATCCGCTGACCCATGCGGTAAGAAACTCGCTCGATCATGGCATCGAGCCGCCCGAAGTGCGCCAGGCCGCCGGCAAGGATCCGGAAGGAATCCTCAAGCTGCGGGCCGCGCAGGAGGGCAGCCACGTACTGATCGAGGTCTCCGACGACGGAGCCGGCATTGCCGTCGAAAAAGTGCGCCAGAAGGCCATCGAGCGGGGTCTCATCACCGCGGACCGGGCATCGAGCCTGGCGGAGCGCGAGCTGCTGCAGTTGATTTTTCTGCCCGGTTTTTCAACCGCTGAAACCGTGACCAATGTCAGTGGCCGCGGGGTGGGCATGGACGTGGTCCGCACCAACGTGGAGAAGATCGGCGGCAAGGTCGAGATCGACTCGCGCTCTGGCAAGGGAACCACCTTGCGCATGCGCATTCCGCTCACCCTGGCCATCATCCCGGCGCTGATCGTTCGCAGCGTCAACCAGAGTTTTGCGCTTCCCCAGGGAGCGTTGTCGGAGCTGGTGCATGTTCCCGCCGGGGAGGCCGCCGCGGCCATCGAGTGGATTGAAAACGCGCCGCTCTACCGGCTGCGGGGCAAGCTGTTGCCGCTGGTTTTCCTTGACCGGATGCTGATGCCCGGCGTCGAGCACAAGCTGTCCAGCGAGCGGGACAATTTCATCGCCGTATTGGACGTGGACGGCCGCCTCTTTGGCCTGGTGGTGGACGGGCTGGCCGATCCCGAGGAGATTGTCGTCAAGCCGCTCTCGGCGGTGCTCAAGGACATTGGCCTGTTTTCCGGCGCAACCGTGCTGGGCAACGCCGATCTGGCGCTGATTCTCGACCCTGGGTCGATTGCCCTGAAGGCCGGCGTGACCATGCGCGAGGACGAAGCCGCACAAGCGGCCGAAAGCCAAACAGAGGAGGACGCCGCCAAGGGGCTCGATTACCTTCTGGTGGAGGTGGCCGAGCGCCAGGCCGCGGTGCCGTTGGCCGATGTGCTGCGCATCGAGCAGTTGCCGCTCAAGCGGATCGAGTACATCGGCTACCGTCCGGTGCTCAACTTCGAAGGCCAACTGCTGCCGGTCGAGGACTCGGGCGGTGTGCTGGCGGCGGCCCAGAACGACCCCGAGGCGCAGATCATCGTGGTGGTCTGCCGCGAGGGCAACCGTCAAGTGGGCATCGCGGTATCGCACGTGCTCGATGTGGCCTCGGGTGGCGACCTGTTCGAGGCTGGGAGCAATCAGCGCACCGGCGGCGTCACGCTGCTCAAGAGCCGGGTGACGGGTGTGGTTGAGCTGGGCGGCGTGGCCCCGCTGAGTGCCATGGAACAAGTGCAATCGGAGTGGAATCAGGTAGGGGAGACAGTGGCATGAGTACAGCGGCAGTTGCATTGCATCGCAAGGAAAAGGCGGCGGCGGCGACCTTGGTCGAGATGTGTTCGGTCCGCCTTGGGCAGACGTTGTTCGGCGTGCCCATCACTCACATCCTCGAGATTGTGGGCGGGGTAAAGCCGCAGCCGGTTCCGCTGGCTCCGGTCTTCGTCGGCGGGCTGTTTCACTATCGCGGCGACGTGCTCACCACCGTGAGCCTTCGCCAGTTGCTGGGCATGCCGGTCAACGACGGTCCCCAGGACATCCTGGTGCTCGAGAGTTCCGGCGGTTGTTTCGGGTTGCTGGTGGACTCGGTCGGCGAGGTTCTCACCGTCTCGTCGGCCGACCACGAGCCCAACCCATCGATTCTCGACGAGCGCCGGAGAGCCTTGTTTGCCGGCGCCTACAAGCTCAAGGACAGCCTGCTGATCATGCTGGACCCGGAGCGGCTGGATCCCATACGCCTGGGCGCGCGCCAGGCGGCTTAGTTGGAACAGGACCAGGAAAGTATCGGTCTGGAGGTAGCCATGCGAGCTTTGATTGTCGACGATTCCCGCTTTGTGAGAGGTTATCTGCGCGGATTGCTCGAAGAAAAGGGAATCGAGTGCGAGGAGGCGGCCGACGGCCAGGCCGGCATGGACCAATTGCACTCGGGCGTGCCTTTCGACTTCGCGCTTGTGGACTGGAACATGCCGGTGATGAACGGCCTGGAGATGCTCGAGCAGATGCGCGCGGAAAAGTTTGACGATGTGAAGGTCATGATGGTCACCACCGAGGCCGAAAACGACTTCATCCTCCGCGCCCTCGATGCCGGGGCCAGCGAGTACCTGATGAAGCCCTTCGATGACGAAGCGCTGACGGAAAAGCTGGCCATGCTTGGTCTGGTGGAGGCCTGAGCATGGCTTCCGGACGCAAAATCAAGATTCTGATCGCGGACGACTCGGCGGTGATGCGGAGTTTGCTGCGTTCGATCATCTGCGCAGACGCAAGCCTCGAAGTGGGCGGCACCGCGGCCGATGGCGGTTCGGCATTGAGCGCCATTGAAACCCTTCGTCCCGACCTGGTTCTGCTGGACGTGGAGATGCCGGTCATGGATGGGCTGGTCACGCTCAGGAAACTGCGCGCGCGGGGGCATAAAATGCCGGTCATCATGTGCAGTTCGCTCACGCAGCGCGGAGCCAAAGTGACCATCGAAGCGCTGGCCAGCGGCGCTTCCGACTATGTGGCCAAGCCGTCCGGGCAATCCGGCCGCGAGGCTGCGACCCGCGTTCTTTCTCAGGATCTGCTCCCGAAAATCCACGCTCTCACCGCTGCGCAATATCCGCAGCCTTCGCAGCCGGTCTTTCCCGGCGGCCTGAGGGCGCCGCTCGTTGCCGCCCTAGCGCCGCTGCCCAAGGCGCAGCCTATCTCGTCGGTTCCGGTGGCGCTGGTCATTGGCGTTTCCACCGGCGGTCCGGCGGCTCTCGATCTTCTGCTTCCCGAGCTGCCGGCCGCTTTTCCGCTTCCGGTTCTGATCGTGCAGCATATGCCGGAGCTGTTTACCAAGCTCTTTTCCGAGCGGCTCAACGGCCGCTGTCCGCTCCAGGTTCACGAGGCCGTCGAGGGCGCTCCGGTGCTGGCCGGCTGCATCCACATTGCCAAAGGCAACTGGCACATGGAAGTGATGGCCGCGGCGCGCCTCGGCGCACCGCCTGTGCTGCATCTGAGCCAGGGGCCACAGGAGAACCATTGCCGTCCCGCCGTCGATGTACTGTTCCGGTCGGCGGCCGCGGTCTATGGCGCGGGCGTGCTGGCGGTGGTGCTGACCGGCATGGGTTCGGACGGAATGCTGGGCAGCCGTGTGATCCGCGACCACGGCGGCAGTGTGCTGGCCCAGGACCAACCCACCAGCACGGTGTGGGGAATGCCCGGCGCCGTCGCCAACGCGGGATTGGCGCACAAGGTTCTCCCTCTGAACGCGATGGCTCCTGAAATCCTCCGGCTCTCCAGCCGGACGCACACGGAAGCTCGCCAGCTTCGGGAAGCGATGGCCTAGTGATGCAAACCTCTCCCAGCGTCGACTACGGTTATCTTCGCCAGCTCGTCTACGGGCTCTCGCAAAACGTACTCGATTCGTCGCGGGATTACCTCTTCGAGACCCGCCTTACCAAGCTCTTGCGCAACCAGGGCCTGACCCGGCTGGATGAGCTTGTCCAGCACCTCAAGGCCACCAAGAATCCGGCTCTCGAACGTTCCATCGCCGAGGCCATGACCATCAACGAGACCAGCTTTTTCCGCGATAGCCGCCCCTTCGAGCTGTTGCGCACGGAACTGCTGCCCAAGCTGATCGAGGCGCGCCGCCCCACGCGCAGCCTGCGCTTCTGGAGCGCGGCCTGCTCCACGGGGCAGGAAGCTTATAGCCTGGCGATGCTTCTGCGCGAGCACTTCCCGCAACTGGCCTCCTGGAAGATCGGCATCGAGGGCACCGACATCTGCTCGGAAGTGGTCGAGCGCGCCCAGGCCGGCTCCTATCACCGCATCGAGATGAACCGCGGTTTGCCCGCCCTTTTTCTGGTCCGCTACTTCGACCACCTGGGCGAGGACTGGACGGTCAAGCCCGCGATCAAGTCGATGTGCAACTTCCGCCAGGCCAACCTGTGTTTGCCGCAGCTGCCCTTCAACCGCACCGGGGATGGATTCGACGTCATCTTCCTGCGCAACGTCATGCTCTACTTCTCGCAGGAGACGCGCAAGCCCCTGCTGGCCGGCATTCACAAGCTGCTCGCCCCCGACGGCATCCTCTTCCTCGGATCGAGCGAGCAACCCGCCGATCCTACCATCTGGACCCCGATGCTGGCCGGCGGCACCTGCTACTTCCGGCCCCGCAAGCCCAGCTAGTACGTTGACCGCGTGATTTTGTCATCGCGAATGGAGCGCCGGCCTCCCGGCCGTCTGTAGCGCGGACGTCCTCGTCCGCGCTTGTCCACAATGAATGACCAATTCATGCGGTCAGAAACCTAGGTAACCTCTGAATAAGTCGCTGCTTTGAAAGGGCACGGCTTTAGCCGTGCCGTAAAACCTGCAAAACCATCTGGGCTTTAGCCCCTGAGGGATGGGTTGGTTGAAATTGGAAACTTATTCGGAGATTCCATAGAAGACAGAGAACAGGCAATAGGGAACAGAGAACAGAGTTGAGCAGCAGTCTGACTCGCCATCGCGCGTTACGGCCGGGAAAAACCCGCCGCCAACTCGCGATTTCCGCGCAGCGGAAGCCAGCTTGCCGATTTTGTCCGCCCCCCGCCTCCTCCAACAATCTTGTTCATAGAGAGGGCGCCGCAGCCTCCAGTGAGCCGGTTACCCGGTCCAAGCGCCCGAAGAACCCGGCAAACAGCCGAAAAGCCGACTTAGCGGACCGATCATTGGCAGGGTCCCTTCGCATCAAAGATCGGGTGCCACAAGACCAGACGGACCCGGCGTGAAAGGACGCGGCTGCTTGGTCATGGCATCAACTAAGGGATCGTCCGCGCTGCAGAGGACGAAATGACATCTCAATCCTGCAAAAATCTATCCAAGAGAGACTTCACCCTCTCCGGATATCTCAGGCTGCACTCCCAGATGACCTTCCGTTCCCATCCGAGTTGCCGCAGTAGGCGTGCGACTGTTTGATCTCGCTTTCTATTTCTCTCTATCTTTTCAACCCAGTATTCGCGATTGTGGACCGGTACACGATTGCCGCGCACGCAATGATGGCCATGCCAAAAGCACCCATGAACGAAAATTACCTTCCTTCGGCTGTTGAAGACGAGATCGGGACAGCCCGGTAAATCCTTTCTATGGAGTCGGTAGCGGTAACCCTGCGCGTGTAATAGCCGACGCACCCACATCTCAGGGCCAGTGTCTTTACTCTTCACCGCCCGCATCGTGCGCTGCCGCACCTCCGGCGTTTCCATCAGGACCTCTTAATTGGGGCAAATTCGGACTCCCGCACCACTTCGCCTCCGCGGCGAATCCGCGTGCGTCTCTCGGTGTCGGCTCCGTTATGCTCGATTTCAAAATCGACGTAATTCACCTCATCGTCTACGCCATGAAAGCACTCATGAAATGCCTTCAGAAGATGGACGTCATCGAGCGATTGGGCGATTGGCCGAGGGTCTGTTTTAGGAGCTTCCGGAGGGAGCAGGGGTCTTCAGACCCCTGGATGCATCAGCTCAATGTGGTGCCTTTAGGCACGGGCCTTATTTCCCTGCATGTGGAAAGGCATAGGGTCCATCGCTCCGCAAGCAGCAGAACTGAAGGGATACGCTTCCGGCGTTGCTGCAAGCCCCCGCCGTACCGGGTTCTCCTCGATGTACCGCACACAGCTCGAAAACTTCTCCTCGGTCGAAACCTGGCTCTCGTTGAAGCTACGCATCCACACATCGAGCTTGCTTTTCAGGCGGAAGGAGAAGCCGCCCTTAATGAACTGCATTGCTTTCTCCAGAGAAACATCCGGAGCGGGTGTAATCAGTGCGTGGAAATGGTCAGGCATGATGACGAACGCATGCAAGAGGAACTTCCCCTGATCGCGATAATCGAGGAGGGTTCTTTCGAACAACTCCGCCGTAGAAGTGACCTGAAAAAGGCTACGACGTTGCGCCGTCACAGCGGTAACCAGGTACGTCCGGGTTTCTTGGGGCGCGAGCCGCATTCCAGCAGCATAAACCAAAAGCCCGTGGCTAAAGCCGATGCTATCGCAAGCCTGAATTCAGGGGCCTGAAGGCCCCTGCTCCCTCCGCCTTGAATTGGTCGGAGCTGACTGACCGCCGTCACAGGCGGTCAGACACTTGCTAGCCAAGAGACCTGAATAACTTTCCGCTCGATTCTTGCGAACCCAAGTCTACTCGAGAGCGGGTCCGGGAAGATTTCGTGAAACGGAGACTTCTGAAAGTTCTTTACGACAAAAAGATAGAAGCGGTCGCACATTGCCGTTGCCACTTCGTACTCCCTGGGAGTCAGAGATAAACTTCCTGTCAATCCGCGAAGGCCCTTGACTTCCACGGCTAAGAATTTGTTGCCTCTAGCCGAATCATATCCACACCCAAGACGCGTTGTATTCTCTGATTCGAGGCCCTGAAATTCAGGAAGAGTGGGTTGGACCGATTCGAAGTAGTGCTCCGCCGCCAGGCCTGTCATCAATCTCTTAGCGAATGCACTTTCCTCCCGCTGGTCATTCTCCTGAACCTGACTCTGAAGATTCTCGTCATATCCTACAAAGGACTTGATCAGTCCGGTGAATAAGTCGAGATCCAAGCTTTTGTATTCCTCAAAGACCTTCAGGCAGTAATCGCGGATCGGTCTTCTGTGCCAGCCTTGGCGCTGATTTGGAAATAGCGGGTCAAACTCATCCCTGTAGTTCTTTATCGAGGCGGCCTTAGAGCCAAGTGCGTATCCAACGACGTTGAATGCTTCAGCAAAGCTACGGAACCCGAGTCGCTTCAACCCGACCGAGTCAAACTCCGCAAGATATAAGCCTGTGAGAATTAGCTTCGTTCTATTTGCAATCTGGTCCGGATTGAGAATCATAGGCCTCACTACGCGCTCATACCCGGCGTGCTGGAATTTCAGAAGGAGTTCGGCTTTGCAGAACTATTGTGGGGTCCGGGTAAATTATTGCTGCGCTCGCCAGTGCTCCGAGACCCAATTCTCCTCATCGAGAGCCGTCAGGTCCACACAAACCGCATCGTCTTGGTTCTCGTTGTATACCTGGAACACAGTTGATCTCGTACCAGGTAGTGTTTGAGCCACGCGAGCCTTTCTAGCCGCATCGACGGGATTGTCTGCCTTGACCTCGATCTCCCAACTTACAAGGTAGTCCATGTCTTTTCCTTTTGAAGCTAACTACTTTTGCGCGGGGCTCTACCCTCTTTGATAAGGCCCGACATCAGGTTCCAGAACGGCCAGAATGTACCGGACCGGTCGCCCTTCAAGCCAGCACCGCCTCCGGCAAGAGAAAGGTCTTGGCACGGGAATGAGCCCCATGCGAGGTCCGCAGTATTGGGAATATCGCTAGTTGTGAGTGACCAGATGTCCGCTGTCTTTAGCTGGGCATCGCCCCAGTTGAAGCGGTATACCCGTCCCTTTTTATGGTCGAAGTCATTGGCGAAGAGGCAGTTCCAGCCGGGGCCCAGACCGGCGCGCGCCATTCCACCACCAGCGAAAAACTCATAAAAGCTATGCTCCATCAGAAATTTGTCCTCGCGTGGTTCATTCACAAATGCGTGACGTTGAAGAGGATTGGCCGATAGCCACAACACATTATTGCGCAATGGGCGGTGAAAAAGCGGGTACATAACCATCTGTGAACCCCGCTAGTACCTGAATGAGAATTTTAAGACGAAATCGGCGAAATAGGGAAGGAAAAACGAATATCGATTCGCAATTTGGGAACGAGCCGAGAGAACGTCTCCAATGTGCTCACATACTCCCCAGGGTCCACAATCTCCGCAATGCCTGTTTTCTCGCCGCTTCGAAATCCGCGTCCCTGCCGAGAATTACCCGTCCCCGGAGCACAATGCGAATAGGAACTCCGAAAGGGCAAGGATGGAAACTACGGGCGAGCGCAAAACGAGGTCGAGTGGGCCTGGTCCAATCTGTCAGGAATGTGCCCGGTCCGTACCCCCCCCTCCCCTATACCCTCCGGGGGTATAAATTTCCCCTCAAATCTTGCAGATAATTTTTAACCCCTTTGAAATCGACGCCGTTCGAAAAACCCAAAGCCCAAATTCCACCACATGCTAAGATTCCGCCTCTGAAAACCGCCGGAAAATCCGCTTATTGTTCCAAAACCGGGGAATTTTGCTCTATCTGCACTCACCAAGCAGCCGTTCCACTTCCGCGTGCAGCCGCGCCGTAATCGCCGCCTCGCTCTCCTCCGGACCAAAGCGGATCGGCTCACCCACGCGAATCTCGATCTTGCCGGAGCGGAACCAGCGCCGGTTTCCGGCCTTCAACTCGCCCAGCCCGCCGAGCGCCACCGGCAACACCGCGGCTCCGGATTGCTTGGCCAGCAGTCCGATTCCTCCGCGGAAGCGCGCCAGCGTCCCCGCTGCCGAGCGCGTGCCCTCGGGAAAGACCAGCACGCTGTATCCGTGGTCCATGGCCGCGCCTGCGTGCGCAAAGCTCTGCTGGAAGTTTTGCCGTCGGGGCAGCGGAAAGACGTTGAACAGCGCCGTCAGCAAGAAGTAAATCGCGGGTCCGGGCAGATAGAAGCCGCTCTGTCCGGCGGCGCGCTCAGGATTGCGTCCGTGCCGGAAGTCCTCCAGCATCTCGCCCGACATGGCCACGGCGAGCCTCCGCCGCACCGCTCCCGGCAGCGCATACTGAACCAGAGGCCCGTCAAACGCCGTCACATGGTTGGCGACGATCAGCATCGGCTCAGACGATGCTGGCTCAGGCGATGCAGGCTCCTGCGCCGGCGGCGCGATCACCCTGGGATCGGCCAGCAGACCGACCAGCGGCCGTTCGACCGCCTCCAGAAAGGCCACCCGCAGCCAATGGAAGGGCCTGAGCCAAGGCCAGCGCGGGTAGATGCAGCGAATGGACGCGGATTCAAATGGGCCGGCAGCCGAAGGACTGATTCGGGCGGCAGGTTCGGAGTGGGAGTCCGGCGCTTCGGCGCGGGCGTTCACGCCAGACGAATCAGGGCGGGGAAGAGACGAGTCGGGAGCGATTTCCCGATGGGCAGAGCCGCTTTCCAGAGGAATTGTCCGCGAAATCCTGTCTTCTGCCGCTTCTGAGCCTGCCTGTTCGGCCTCGCCCGATACGAGGGCGCGCAACTGCCCAAGTGTTTCTACCCGTTCAAGCAGCCCGCTTTCGGGTGCGATTCCCAGCCTCTGTTCCAGGGCCGCCGCCAGTTGCACCCGGCTCAGGCTGTCCAGTTGCAGATCCTCGCTCAAGCGCAGTTCGTCTCCTCCGCCAGGCGGCGTTTCGCCGGAGATCTGCGCGATCAGCACCACCAGCCAGTCCGACGAGGCGGCAAAGGCGCCCGCGCCGGCTGCCGCATTCTCGCCCGTGCGAGCCGTCAAGGCCGCCGCCTGGATCTCAGCCAGCCACGACGCCACCGCCTTGCGCCGCACCTTGCCGGTCGAGGTGCGCGGCAGATCCGGCTCCGGCCACAGCACCCAGCGCCGCAGCCGTTGAAACTCCGCCAGCCTGCGGTTGGCGCCTTCGATGGCCGCCGCCGCCCGGTCGCCGTTGCCGCGCATGGCCAGAACCGCGCAGGGTTCCGGCCCGTAGGCCGTCTCCATCGCCACCACCGCGCAAGCCGCCACATTCGGCTCCTGCTCGATGGCCGCTTCCAGATCCTCGGGGTGCAGGTTGACGCCGGCCGCGGTCACGATGACCTCGCTCTTGCGGCCCACAAAGCGCAACTCCCCGCCCGGCTGCGCTTCGGCCAGGTCGCCGGTAGCCAGCCATTCGTCCGCGCGCGGCTGCATCGCCCCGCCCGACCAGGTTGCGCCGGAGATCATCGCGCCCCGCACCAGCACCTCCCCATCCGCGCCCAGTTTCACCTCGCGCCCCGGCAGCGGCTTGCCGATCGATCCCCGCGCCACGTGGAAAGGGTGGTTCAGCGTGATCAGCGCCGAGGTCTCCGTCATTCCGTAGCCCTGGACCACCACCAATCCCAGCGCGTTCCAGAACTGCTCGAGCGCACCGCCCAGCGCCCCGCCGCCGGAGATCAGCGCCCAGAATTTCAGCCCGAGCTCGCGGTGAACGTCGCGGAAACGCCACCAGCGTTGCCAGGCTCGAATGCCCTGCGATGCGGCTATCCGCTCCGCCAGACCGGGGTGGCTGGCTTCGAGATGCGTTTTCAGCAGGGCCATCACGCGCGGCACGGCGGCCAGCACGCTGATGCGCTCGCGGTGGATGGTCTCGATCAGCCGCGCGGCCACCAATCGGCTCTCGAAGTGCACCTCGGCGGCGAAGATGGGCGGAATCCACAGCCCCATCGTCTGCCCGAAGACGTGGCTCAGGGGCAGCGTGTGCAGAAAGCGCAGCGGATGCACCAGCCGTTCGTAGCGCAAATAGGGTTGCGCGCCCGCTTCGATCGGACCCACGCTGGCCAGCACGTTGCCGTGGGTCAGCACCACGCCCTTGGGGTCGCCGGTGGTGCCGGAGGTGAAGAGAATCTGAAGCGGCGTCTCGCGCGAAAGTCCCTCGACCGGGCCGGCCTCGTCGGTGGGCAGCGCGCCGGGCCACTCCTCAAAGCTGAGCCGGGGCCACTCGTCCGGCAACTCGGCCAGCAGAAGCGCGTCGCCCACCGCCAGACTGGGCCGCACGTCGGCTGCCACGCGCCGGGCAAACTCCGCCGTTCCATAGGCGTCCAGCGGCACCGCCAGCACCCCGCGCCGCAGGCAGCCATGGAAGGCGGCAATCCACTCCGCGCTGTTTTCGCCCCACAGTAGAACCCGGTCGCCAAGTCCGATGCCCCGGCTGGCCAGAAGCGCGGCAAAGCGCCCGGCGAGCCGCGCAACCTCTCCGTAGCTGGTTGCCCGGCGGCGGTTCCCTTGAATGCGGACCACGGCAATCTGGCGGTCGTAGCGGCGGAAGTCGTCGAGCAGTGTTGCCAGGTTGTCTCGCATGAAAGCTCCGCCAAAGCTCCATAGTAAGCGATGCGGCTGGACAGCGCTGCCGTGTCCTGACCGTCCCAGCCTGTGACTGCGGAAGGCAGTTGCGGCGGCTGGGCGATCGATGCGCTGTCCGGCCGGACTCTCATCCCACCCTCAGTGACGCCGCCATCTTCTGCAAAGTAGAATAAGAGCATGGGATTTGTGAGCGTGAAGAAGGTAGCCGAGGCGGATTTTCCCACTCGCTGGGGAGCTTTCCGCATTCTGGGATTTGAAGGCGTGTTATCGGAGCCGCGCCCCGGTGACGATGGCGCGGCCGATGCTCTGGGCAATGGCGAAGTCGAGGGTCTGGTTGCCCTGGTGATGGGCGACATCCACTCCGCGCCGCCGGTGGTGCGCATTCACTCGCAGTGCCTCACCGGCGACGTGTTTGGCTCGCTGCGCTGCGATTGCCGGCTGCAACTTGAACTGGCCCTGGGCCGCATCGCCGAGGAGGGCATGGGCATTCTGCTCTATGAGCAGCAGGAGGGCCGCGGCATCGGCCTGATGGCCAAATTGATGGCCTACGAGCTGCAGGATCAAGGACTGGATACGGTCGAGGCCAACGTCGAGCTGGGTTACGCAGCCGATTACCGCGCCTACGAACTGCCGGCCGCGGTGCTCCGGTTGATGGGCGTCAAACAGGTTCGCCTGATGACCAACAATCCGGAAAAGGTAGCGGCCCTTGAATTAGCCGGAATTGAAGTCACCGAGCGCATCTCCGCCGAGATCGAGCCGCAGGAGACCTTCGAGCGCTACCTGCGCACCAAGCACGAAAAAATGGGGCATATTCTGGATTCAGAGGTGACTGAAGGTTGAGGTTCCATGCGGGGGGCGGGATTGTTTCCAAACTTGGCCGCATAGTGGAGAACACTTGAGCATATTCCGCCAGCTTTTGTTGGTAACTGACGAACCAATCGTGTATCGTTGCTTGGTTTGCTTATGCTCCTTCTGAATGCAACCCTGGCTGAGCCTCAGCACTTCTCGCAGGCCGAGAAACTGCTTCTGCTCGTGCTGATTGTTGTCTCCGCCGCAAGTTTCTGGAGCCGCTTCGGTGCGGTTCTCGATAAAATCCTGAAATCCAGGAAAGACCCCGGCTTCCACCTCTTTCCCCTCGCCCGCCGTGTGCGGGAGTTCGTCTGGGAGGTGCTTTGCCAGGCCAAGGTCATCCGCCAGCGCCCGCTCGCCGGGCTGGCCCACGCCTTCGTCTTCTGGGGTTTCTGCGCCTTTGCGCTGGTCACGCTGAACCACTTCGCCGTGGGGTTTGGAATCGGTTTTCTCGACTCCGCGGGCTGGTTTGGCCGTTTTTATGCCGATTTCGCGGCGCTCTTCGCCCTGGCCTGCGCGGTGGGAATCCTGGGGCTTTTTGTCCGCCGTTTTTTCATTCGGCCCAAATGGCTGGGCAAGAAGCTCTCCTGGGAATCCGGCTTCATCGCTTTGCTCATCTTCCTGCTGATGGCCACCTACCTGGCCGCGTTCCTTGTCCCGGACGCCGGCGCCGCAGCACGCATTCTCTGGTGGGCGCACACGCTCACCATCCTGATATTTCTGCCCATCATCCCTCACACCAAACACCTGCACCTGGTTCTGGCTCCGGCCACGGTTTTTCTCTCCCGTGGCGGCTTCAGCCTGATTCCACCGCTTTCCGGCGACGAGGACTTCGGCCTCATTGCCGGCACGGACCTGACCCGCCTGGTGAGCCTGCAAGCCTACTCCTGCGTCGAGTGTGGCCGCTGCACCGAACACTGCCCTGCCGCCAATACCGGCAAGCTCCTGAACCCCAAAGAGATTATTCTCGGCCTGCGCGACTACTTGAACGACCTGGGCCCGGCCTCGGAAGAGCCGCTGCTGGGCAAGTACAACGCACAGGAGGCTGTTTTTCAGTGCACCACCTGCGGAGCCTGCGAGTTTCAGTGCCCGGTGGGCATCGAGCACCTGCCCATTCTCGTCGGCCTGCGCCGTGGCGCGGTCAACACCGGGTCCTGGGCGGACGGCCAAGGCACCAAGCTTTTTCTGGCTCTCGAGCGCGGGTCGAATGCGTTGGGGATGGCTTCCAGCGAACGCGACAAGTTCATCGAGAAGCAGGGACTGCCCATCTTCGACGGCAGCCAGGAATACTGTTTGTGGCTTGGCTGCATGGGCGGCTATGACCCCAAGGGTCGCGAGATCGTCGCCGACTTTGCCCGCGTGATGAACTTTCTGGGCGCGAGCTTCGGCGTCTTGCGCAAGGAGAAGTGCTGCGGCGATCCGGTGCGCCGTCTGGGTAACGACCTGGTCTTCCAGCAACTGGCCGAGGCAAACCTCGAAGTCTTCGCGCAGAGTGGCGTCAAGAAGGTCGTCTCCATCTGCCCGCATTGCGTTCGCACTCTTCAGGAGGACTGGAAAGAGTACGGCACGCCGCCCGCTGTCGAGCACCACTCTGAATTCCTGGCCCGCTTTGCAGGCAAACTGCCTAAGCAAGCCGGCGGGGAGACCATCGTCTTCCACGACCCCTGTTACCTGGGCCGCTATCGCGACGTCTACCAGCAACCGCGCACTGTCGTCGGTCTGGCCGGAGAGTTGGTCGAGGCCCCGCGCAACCACGAACGCAGCTTCTGCTGCGGCGCCGGAGGCGGTCTGGTCTTCCTGGGCGAAGAGACCGGCGAGCGGGTCAGCCGCGTCCGTGCCGCGGAGCTGATCTCTACCGGCGCAACGACCATCGGAACGGCCTGCCCGTTTTGCAACAGCATGTTCCGCGATGCGCTGGCCGAACGAGGCGAAGGCGCTCCGCAACTGCTCGACATTGCTCAGTTGACGGCGCGCGGATTGCCTGCGCGCGACGCCAGTTAAGATATACGGGAGCCTATTCTTATGAAAATCATGGTTGCTATCAAACAGGTGCCGGAGCGGGATGCGCAGGTGCGCATCGACGCTGCGGCCCGGTGGATTGAAGAGTCCGGCCTGCAGTGGGCGCTGAACGAATCCGACGCCTACGCCCTCGAAGAGGCGCTTCAGCTCAAGGAAAAACACGGCGGCGAAGTGGTGGTCGTGACCGCCGGTCCGGAGCGTGTGGGGCCCACCGTCCGCGAGGCGCTGGCCAAGGGCGCGGATCGGGCAATCCACATCGACTGCGCCGATCTCGGCTCTCGCGATGCGCTTGGCGTGGCCCGGTTGCTGGCCGAGGCCGTAAGGCCCGAGAAGCCCGACCTGGTGCTCACCGGCCTCCAATCCGACGATCTGGGCCAGGGGCAAACCGGCGTGATCGTGGCCGAGCTGCTCGGCCTTCCGCACGCTTCGCTGATCCTGCATGTGGAGAAGACCGACGCGGGGCTGACGGTGAAGAAGGAACTCGAAGAGGGCTGGTTCCAGACCATCGAGCTGCCCGCGCCGGCCGTGCTCACCATTCAATCCGGCGGCAACAAGCTGCGCTACGCCACGCTGATGGGCATCAAGCGCGCCAAAACCAAGGAGGTGCGCACGGTGACCGCGGCCGAACTGGGCGTGGACGCGGCGCCGGTCGTGGTCCTGGAGCGGGTGGCTCTGCCGCAGAAACAGAAATCGACCCAGATGCTGACCGGAACGGCGAAGGAAGCCGCGGCGGCGCTGGTGGGAAAATTGAAGTTCGAGGCGAGGGTGCTATGAGCGGAATCTGGGTCGTAGTGGAAGAGCGGGACGGCCGCGTGAGCCACATCAGTTGCGAGGCCGTCGCCGCCGGACAGAAGTTGGCCGCGTTGACGGGCCTGCCTGTGAACGCAGCCGTGCTCGGCGCGCAGACAGAAGCCCTGGCCGGCGAAGCTGCAACCTGGGCGCTGGCCAAGGTGGCGCGCGTCGAGCATCCGCTGCTCGCGGCGTACACGGCGGATGGATTTACGCTGGCTTTGGAACAGTTTTTCGCGGTTGAAAAGCCCGATTTCGTGATTTTTCCGCATACCTACCAGGTGCGCGACTACGCCCCGGCCTTGGCCGCCCGGCTGGGTCAGGTGCTCATCGGCGACGTGACCGCCTTCAGCGCGGATACCGCGCAGCCCGCCCGCCCGGTCTTCACGCGGCAACTGATGCAGGGCCGGCTGAATGGCGCGTATCGGCACTCCGGCAACGGAGCCTGCTTTATCTCGGTTCAAGCCGGAGCCTTCCGCGCCGACGAGCTTCAGGCGGGCACGGCGGAAGTTTGCTCCTTTTCGCCCACCATTGAGCCAGCGCAAATTCGCACCAAACCCGGCGAGCGCTTCCGTGCCTCGGCGCAGACCATTGACCTGGGTTCGGCGCAGAGGATCGTCAGCGTCGGCCGCGGCATCAAGGACGCAGCCAACCTCCCGCTGGTTCAGGAGCTGGCCGCGGCGCTCGGTGCGGAGCTGGGTGCTTCGCGGCCCATCTGCGACGCGGGCTGGCTGCCCCTGGACCGGCAGGTCGGCAGCTCCGGACAGACTGTCTCGCCCAAGCTTTACCTGGCCGTGGGCATCTCCGGAGCGATTCAGCACCTGGTGGGGATGAAGGGCTCGCAGTGCGTGGCGGCCATCAACAAGGACCCCGGCGCGCCCATCTTCGAAAGCGCGGACTACGGCATTGTGGGCGACCTCTTCGAGGTGGTTCCGGCGCTCATTGAGGCGGTCAAGGCAGCCAGACAGTAGGCGGCTCTCCGGTCCGAGCAATCCGCCCCGCTTTAACGGCGAGATGTGCTGGATTCGGGAGCCCTGGCCGGAAAGCGGCCCTGGCCAGGAACAGGAGCAACAGAAACAGCGGGCGACCGGCGGAGGTAAAGTCGCCGGTCGCCCGCTGTTTTTTCTTCACATGGCTTGCTGCTGAGAAACTACCACCACTCCATCAGGCGGCCCGACTTGACCTGCACGCTGCTCTCCGGCTTTTCCGTGCGAACCAGCAGGAGCGGGATGTGGACCAGCTTGACCAGCTTCTCGGCAATCGAGCCGAAGACCAGTGGATGCCAGCCGGTGGTGCCGTGCGTGGAAACCACGATCATGTCGATCTTCTCGCGCTCGATCACATCCAGAATGCAGCCGGCGATGTCGTTGTCCACTTCGACACTCGAGGTTGCCTTGACTCCCTTGGCATCCAGAGCGGCCACGGAAACCGCAAAATGAGCCTCCGCAACTTTCTTGTCCGCCTCAAGGTCCGAGTTTTCGGGAAGAACGCTTACCAGATAAAGTTCGGCATGAAAGTGCTGTGCGAGCACGGCAGCCTGTTCCAGGGCAAAATGGGATGAAGGACTGAAGTCGATGGGCAACAGAATCTTCGCGGGTATAGTGCTGAAGGCATACACTTGGGGCATTGCGTTCTCCTGGCCAGACCACGCGGGGGCCTGACTTCTTGGTTTCCCTAATTCATCATAACAAGCCTGTGCTCACGGTGAGACGTGACCAGCGGCACACCTATGACTGAGTGCGCAACAGGTCGCCCCGAAATGAGCCGCCAGGACTGAATCTTCCGGATTCGGTTCCCGAGCCTGGTTCTTGCGTTCGTCAGCCTGGTTTTTCGGTTTTCGCGCTCATCGCGTCCCTTCCGTTCCGGCGATAAAGACCCGCGGCCTGGCCGGCGCGGCGATAAAGTAGGCCAGTTCACGGTAATCGTTGAACTCGTGAATCAGAAAATCGGCCTGTTTGCCGCTTTCGAGAGACCCTGCCCGGTGGCCAAGGCCAAGAGACCAGGCAGCGTTGATGGTGGCCGCGGTGAGCGCCTCGGCGGGCGTCAGGCTCATCTGCAGGCTGGCCAGCGAGAGGATGAAGGGCATCGAGGCAATCGGCGAGGAGCCGGGATTGAAGTCCGTGGCCAGCACAATCGCCAGCCCCAGCTCGATCATCGCGCGCGCCGCGGGATAAGCGGTCCGCCCCAGGGCAAAGACCGACCCGGGCAGCAGGACCGGCTGGACGCCGGCAATTTGCAGTGCGCGCAGAGTCTCCTCCGTCGCGGTTTCCAGGTGATCGGCCGTGGCCGCGCCCAGCTCGGCGGCCAGCAAGGCTCCCGTGCCTGGACGGAACTGCTCGGCATGAACGCGCAGACGCAGGCCATGCCCCTGTGCCGCGGTCAGCACCGTGCGCGTCTCCTCCACCGTGAAGGCGTGGTCGTCGCAGAAGGCGTCGCAAAATTGCGCCAGCCCGGCCGCGGCCACTTCGGGAATCAGCTCTTCGGCTATCCAGCGCACGTATTCCTGGCGGCGGCCGGCAAACTCCGGCGGACAAGTGTGCGCGGCCAGCAGCGTGGGCACAATGCGCGCGGGGCCTTCCTCGTTGAGCCTCGCCAGCACCCGCAGCATTTTCAGCTCCGTCGCGTGGTCCAGCCCATAGCCGGACTTCCCTTCGATCGTCGTTGTGCCTGCCCGGAGCATCCAGTCGCGATGCTTGCGCGCCGCAGCCAGTAGTTCCTCTTCGCTGGCCGCGCGGGTTAATGCGACCGTGCGCAGAATTCCTCCGCCCGAGGCCGCAATCTGCTGATAAGTCGCGCCCGCGATTCGCTGGTCAAACTCCGCCGCGCGATTGCCGGCAAAAACCAGGTGCGTATGCGCATCGACGAAGCCGGGCGTCACGCATCGGCCCTCGGCGTCAATGAGCGCGGTGTCCGCCGGAATGTTGGCTTTGAGTTCGGAATAAGGTCCAGCGGCAACGATGCGGCCCGCTTCGACCACGAGCGCCGCATCTTCGATCAGACCCAGCTCGCGCAGCTCAGGGCCCACGCGCGGCCGCATCGGGCCGGCCAGCGTCACCAACTGGCCGATGTTCACGACCGCGACAGAGTTCACGACCGAGACAGAGTTCACGACTGCGACGGACCCGGCCACGGTCACTTTCCCGCCATCTTTTCCGCCATCGGAATGGCGATGCCCCGCTCCCGCGCGGTGCGCTGCGCCAGCTCGTAGCCCGCATCGGCGTGGCGCGCAATGCCCAGCCCTGGATCGTTGTTCAGCACGCGGGCAATCTTGCGCGCCGCCATCTCCGTGCCGTCGGCCACCGTCACCTGCCCCGCGTGCAGCGAATAGCCCATCCCCACGCCGCCGCCGTGGTGGAAGCTCACCCAGCTTGCGCCCGAGGCGGTGTTCAGCAGGGCGTTCAGAATCGGCCAGTCGGCCACCGCATCCGAGCCGTCCAGCATCCTCTCCGTCTCGCGGTAGGGGCTGGCTACCGAACCCGTGTCCAGGTGGTCGCGGCCGATGGCGATAGGCGCGGAGATCTCGCCCTTGCGCACCAGTTCGTTGATCGCAAGGCCCATCCTCGCGCGCTCTCCGTAACCCAGCCAGCAGATGCGCGCCGGCAGCCCTTGAAACGCAAACCGGCCCCGCGCCAGCCGCAGCCAGCGGTTGAGAATTTCGTTCTCCGGAAACAGTTCCAGCGCCAGCTCGTCGGTGCGGTCGATGTCCTTCGGGTCGCCCGACAGAGCCACCCAGCGAAACGGTCCCTGCCCGGTGCAGAACATATCCCGTATGTACTCCGGCACATAGCCGGGAATCAGAAAGGCGTCCGCGCAGCCGGCGTCGCAGGCGAAGCGGCGAATGTTATTGCCGTAATCAAAAGCGATGGCTCCGGCGCGCTGCAAGGCGAGCATCGCGTTCACATGCACCACCATCGAGGCCGTCGAGCGGCGGACATATTCGACCGGATCGCGCCTCCGCAGCTCGGCGGCCTCGGCCAGCGTCATGCCCTGCGGAACATAACCGTTCAAAGGGTCGTGTGCGCTGGTCTGGTCCGTCACCACGTCCACATGAACCCCGCGGCGCACAATCTCCGGCAGCAGGTCGGCGCAGTTGCCCACCAATCCCACCGATAGCGCCCGGCCCTCGCGCACCGCCTCTTCGCACAGCTTCAGCGCTTCGTCCAGGCTCTCGGTCGACTGATCGCAATAGCGCGTCTCGACCCTGCGTTTGATGCGCCACGGGTCCACGTCGATGACCAATGCCACGCCACCATTCATCGTCACGCTCAGCGGCTGCGCCCCGCCCATGCCGCCCATGCCGCCGGTGACCACCAGCTTGCCCTGCAACGTGCCGTCATAGTGCTTTTCGGCCAGCGAGGCAAAGGTCTGGAATGTTCCCTGCAAAATCCCCTGCGTGCCGATATAAATCCAGCTCCCCGCCGTCATCTGCCCATACATCATCAGGCCCTTGCGGTCCAGTTCGTTGAAGTGCTCCCAGGTGGCCCACTTGCCCACCAGATTCGAGTTGGCGATGATCACCCGCGGCGCCATCTCGTGGGTCGGAAAGACGCCCACCGGCTTGCCGCTCTGCACCAGCAGCGTCTCCTCGTCGCCCAACTTTTCCAGCTCGCGGACAATGGCGTGGAAACACTCCCAGTTGCGCGCCGCCTTGCCGATTCCGCCATAGACCACCAGATCCGCCGGCCGCTCGGCCACCTCCGGGTCGAGATTGTTCATCAGGCAGCGCAGCGCCGCCTCCTGCTGCCAGCCCTTGCACCGCAACTGGTTGCCGCGGGGTGCGCGTATGGTCGGAGCCGTCGTCATTTTTTCTTTCCTCCCGATCGGAGAACCGCAAGATGCAGCCCCCACAAATCTTCCAAGAGGATACTACCCCCCGCCAGGCATTTTTTTAAAGCCACAAACGCAGGCATTTCTGCTTTACGAGTGCGGAATCAAGGATGAAATCGGAAAGTATGCGCTGATTCGACGGTAAAAATGCCATTCTGCCCTTTGTTTTGCGGGATTTTCTTTTCCGGCTTGAAGGCCGGTTGCCGCATTGCGCCACGGGTCGTTATTCTTTTGCCCATGTCCAGCACTCTTGTCGAATGCGTTCCCAATTTCTCCGAAGGCCGCGACGCGGGCAAAGTCGATGCCATCGTCGAAGCCATGAAGATTCCCGGCGTCTATCTTCTTGACCGGGAGATGGATTCCGACCACAACCGCTCGGTCATCACGCTGGTGGGCGAGCGGAAAGCCATCGAAGAGGCCGTTATCCGCGGTGTAGGCAAGGCCGCCGAGTTGATTGACCTTACCCGGCACCAGGGCGCGCACCCGCGCATGGGCGCGGCCGATGTGATTCCCTTCATTCCCATCGACGGCGTGACGATTGAAGACTGCGTCGCCATGGCCAGGAACGTGGGCGCGGAAATCTGGAAGCGCTTCCAGATTCCAGTCTATTTGTATGAAGCTGCCGCCACCACGCCCGAGCGGCAGAACCTCGAAAACATTCGCCGCGGCCAATTCGAGGGGATTCGCGACGAGATCGCCACCAACCCGGCGCGCAAGCCGGACTTTGGCGAGCCGCGCGTTCACCCGACCGCCGGAGCCACCGTGGTGGGTGCGCGCAAGCCCCTGATCGCCTACAACATCTTCCTGAATACAGCCGATGTCGCCCTCGCCAAGAAGATCGCCAAAGCGGTGCGCTTTTCCTCGGGCGGCCTGCGCTTCGTCAAGGGCGCGGGATTCCTGGTGCGCGGCATGGCCCAGGTTTCCATGAACCTGACCGACTTCGAGCAGACTCCGATTCACCGCGTCTTCGAATTTGTGAAACGCGAAGCGGCGCGCTACGGCGTGGTTCCGGTTTCTAGCGAAATCATCGGGCTGATTCCAAAACTGGCTTTGGAGCAGGCCGCGGAGTGGTTCCTGCAGGTGGAGAACTTCGACTCCTCGCTCATTCTGGAAAACCGCATGGCTGCCGTAGTGCGAGAAACGACAACGAGCGGCAAAACGGCTGTCGGGGGACTGCGCGCCGGAGTCGAGCCTTTTATCGAACAGCTTGCCGCTCCCACCGCAATTCCCGGAGGCGGCAGCGCGGCCGCGGCCAGTTGTGCGATGGCCGCCGGGCTTGCGGGGATGGTCGCGTCGATGTCGCGCGGCAAAAAAGCCTACTCGCACCATGAAAGCCAACTCAGCGCGGCCATCAGCCGGCTTGAGCCGCTGCGCGAGGAGCTGAAGTCGGCCATCGACGCCGACTCCGAGTCGTACAACGTCGTCATGAAGGCGTACAAGGCTGCAAAAGAATCTGCCGACGGCGGCGGCAAGGCAATCAATGCCGCGCTCCAACAGGCGGCCAGCGTGCCACTGGGCGTGGCCGAAAGGGCCGTCGAAGTGGCGCAGATCGCCGAGGCGCTCAAGCCGATCACCAACCCCAACATGCACTCCGATCTGGTGACCGCCATCGCCCTCTCACGAGCTGCTCTTGAAGGCGCGCTGGCCAATGTTCAAATCAATCTGGATTCGATCGAGCCGGAGTCGCCGGAAGACGAAGCCTTCGTTGCCGAGACGCGGAAACGCGCCGAGGAGTTGAGGGCGTAAACCAAAAATCGGGAGGCGGGAGAATTTCGGAATTTCCGCAGCCAGAAAATCTCACCAGCAATTCTAGATGGCCCCCGCCATCGGCCATCACGGGAGCCGTCGAAAATAGCCCAGGGCCAGCGCAGCGCAGCCCTGGGTACGATGCAAAAGGGGAAAATTCGCCCCGTAGGGGCGGGGCGAATGCCCTCTCGGCGCATTGCTGAGCATTCCCAGGGTTTCATCCTGGGCTATTTTCGGCCCTCCCTCCCGGAGGAACTGCGTTGCATTCTCCGCTACTCTCTCTATTTAGGGCAGTTTTCCTGATGGTGTAGAGTCGATTCCCGATTTCGTGGACAGTGCCGATGGGTCTCGAACCTGGAGCGCCGGCCTCCCGGCCGGCTGTTGCGTGGACCTGCTGGTCCACGCCGCACTCTACACCATCAGGAAAACTGCGATAGAACTGCTGAAACCTCACGCCCAAGTGGTTTTCTCCTTCCATGGTTCCCAGCGAGCGCGTCTGTGCTCGCTGGGGCGGAAGTAAACGCCAACTTCGCGGCTGCCGAGGGTAAAATCGGCGCTTCAAGTTAGTTTTTCAACCAGCTTTCATTTTGAGATCCGCTGCCAGAGGACACTCCGCACAATGGGCGGTCCTCTGGCAATGGGCTTTGCCCACGGCAACCGTGAGGGCATGAAACTCGTTGAACAACCGCGCATGGTTTTCCGGCGCGTCGCAGGCAAAGGCCTGGCGTGTCAGATCAACCAGAGCGTCATATCCCTTGCGGCCACGGCTTGGAGTGCGCGTCAGTAGCCCGTGCCGCTCGCTGACACGGCGCAGATACTCGTCGGCAACCGGGACGGGATGGCCGAGGGAGTAGAGCAGGATGGCGTCGGCGGTCTCCGGACCAACCCCCGGCAAGGCCAGCAGACGAGTGCGCAAAGCGGCCGTGGGACTGGCGGCGAGGTTTTCGAGCGAGCCATCGAACTCCTCATCGAGCATGGCCACAAAAGCCTTCAGCGCGGGCGCCTTGCGAGTGGAAAAACCGGAGGGCTGGATCATGCGCTGCAGGTCTTCGAGGGCGAGCGCGCGCAAACCGTCCACGGTCAGGGCGTCGGCCGCGCGCAGGTTTTCGAGCGAGCGCTCGACGGCCTTCCAGGCGGTGTTCTGGGTGAGGTAGGCGCCGAGGATCACTTCAAAGCGAGTCCGGGCCGGCCACCAGTGCTGCGGGCCGTAGGCCTGGGCAAGCTGGCCGTGCATCGAGCGCAGCCGTTCGGCGGACGTGCGCCTGGGGGAAGTGCTCACGGCAGAGTATCCTCGCCGCGGGAAAAACGGAGTTCCATCTTCCACTCCTCAATGCGGGCGCGCGCCGCGGCTGCCTCTGCCTCCGGCAGGTGGCCGGCTTGCCGCAGTGAAACCGCAAGCACCGTGTGGGCCAGCGGATCGTTCGGCGTGAGAGCGGTGAGCGCCAGGGCCGCGCCGATGGCCTGTTCGAGCCGTCCCGAATCGCGCAGGGCGCGAACCAGGCCGTGATACGCGTCCATGTGCGTTCGATCGGCATGAATGGCGGAACGGAAGGCCCGAGCCGCTTCAGCAGGCGAACCGGCGGCCAGTAGGTCGAAGCCTTGCTGGTAAATATCTTCAGCGGAGTCGGGTCTGATCGAGGTCACGGCTGGTCTCACGGCTGGTCTTAGGATAAAGGCTGGAGCGTGCCCTTGCCGGTCAGGCAACGCGGCAGATGCGGGAGGCAAAGATGAAGAGTCACACGGAATACCTGGTCTTTGAGACCAGAAAGCGGCGGGAGATGGTGCATATTACCGACCAGGTGGAGCAGGTTGTAGCGCGTAGCGGGGTCAAGGACGGGCTGTGCTTTGTCTCGCCGATGCACATCACGGCAGCCGTTTACGTGAACGACCTGGAGAGCGGCCTGATCGAGGACATCGGCAAGTGGCTGGAGGAACTGGCGCCGGCGCGGCCCGATTACAAGCACCACCGGACGGGCGAGGACAACGGGGATGCGCACCTGAAGTCGCTGCTGCTGCATCACGAGACCACCCTGCCGGTGACGGGCGGAAAGCTGGACCTGGGAACCTGGCAACGGGTCTTCTATGCCGAGTTCGACGGGCAGCGCCGGAAGCGGGTGATCGTCAAGGTGCTGGGGGTGGAGGATGGAGAGCAGCGGAGTTAGCAGAGCAGCGGAGTTAGCGGTATGTCTCACGCAGATGATCGTTGATCCGTTTTGAAGGGTACGGGCTTTAGCCCGTACATGAAACCTGCAAAATGAAGAGGGCTTTAGCCCCTGAGGGAATGCTGACCACCTTTTTCCTCCCTGTTGGGGCACCAATAACAGATGCTATAACTGAGACACTACACTATCACCGCTAACACCGCTAACTTCGCTCATTTATCGTCGGTGATCTTGATCCATTTGCCTCCGGAACGAACCGGTTCAGGCGCAGTGAAATTGATTTGCGTGCGGGGCACTACGACCAGATCGACGCGGCGGTTCTCGGCCCGTCCGTCGGCGTTGTCATTGCTGGCCACAGGGTGATACTCGGCGTATCCGGCGGCCGAAATGCGCTCGGGGGAGATGACTTTCAGGCCGATCAAAAGGCGGGCGATGCCGATGGCGCGGGAGGCGGAAAGCTCCCAGTTGGAATCGAACTCATCGTTGTGGATGGGAATGTTGTCGGTATGGCCCTCGATGCGCACGTCGTAGGGTGTGGTACTCAGCGCGGCCGCGATCTGGCGCAGCGTGGGCAGCGTCTCGGGCTTGGGAATTGCCGAGCCGGAGCTGAAGAATCCAGCTTCGCGCAGGCTGATGACCAGTCCGTCGCGGCCCATCTGGATGGAAACGGTGTGCGCGGCGACCTGGTTGGACAGGGTCTGCTCCAACTCGCGGTGTATGCGGTCCAAATCGTTCTTGACCTTGGCTGGCGACAGCACTTCCTCTCCCATGACGATGTTCATGGGGATCGCCGGCCGCTCGGTTCCCTGGGCGGTGCTTGCGCCTCCGGCCGCAAGACGCCCGGCTGTGGGAAACAGGCCCAGCGATTCGAATGCGGCGGAAACGGAGTCCTTTACTTGCGCATGTTTCTTCTGATCGGCCCGGGCAAAGGCGAAAAGAACCACGAAAAAGCAGAACAACAGGGTGATGAAGTCCGCATACGAGACCAGCCAGCGATCGTGGCTGACATGGCTCCTGCGGAGGCGTGGGTTCATGCCGCGCGCTCCTTTTTCTTCTGCCGGGTGTCCTGTAGAAAGCCGCTCAGCTTGACCTCGAGCATACGGGGATTCATGCCTTCGAGGATGGAGATCACGCCCTCGAGCATCATCTCGCGCCGCAGATGGCCGTCGCGCATGCGGATGCGCATCTTGCCGGCAAACGGCAGGAAAAACAGATTGGCGGCGCCGACTCCGTAGATGGTGGCGACGAAGGCAACGGCAATGCCGCGTCCCACCTCCTGGATATTGTCGAGATTTTTCATTACCTGGATGAGTCCCAGCACCGCGCCGAGAATGCCGATGGTGGGCGAAAATCCTCCCGCGGATTCGAAAACCGAGGGAAGCCGGTCTTCGTTCTCCGCGATGGAGTCCAGGCTGACCCGCATGATCTTGCGCAACTCCGCCGGTTCGGTGCCATCGACGGCCAGCATCAGGGCCTGCTTGAGGAACGGATCCTGGATGGCTCCAAGGTCGCTGTCCAGCGAGACAACGCCGTTGCGGCGAGCCTTGTTGGCGAAGGCCACCAACTGATGGAGAAGATCGTCGTTCTGCTTGCTGGGTGCGGAAAAAACGTGCGCCAGGCTGCCGAATGCGGCCAGCACCGTGGGCAGCGGAAACTGGAGCAGCACCGCGCCCATGGTGCCACCGAAGACAATCAGGGCCGCGGTCGGCTGCAGGATCTGGCCCAGGTTGCCGCCTTCGATGAGTAACCCGGCCAAAATCCCGGCGACGGCCAGGAATACTCCCGCGATACTGCCCTTATCCATGAAATGCTCCTCGAAAAATCATCGAACGGAACAGAAATTCATCGTTCATCATCTTCGGCCGGGCTGCGTTCGGGCGACGCTGGCGAGGGTTTCGGCTGGCCGGAAACGTCCAGGCTGGTGATGGCCACGACCCGCTGCTGTTCCCCGTAGGAAGGCAGTCGCTTGGCGACCGAGGCCAGCAGGCGCGCGCGGTAGGCGATCACCCGCTCCACTACCTCGCCGCACTCCTCGCGCACAATCAGCTTCTCTCCGTTGATCAGAGTCAGCATGGTGTCCGGAGACGCCTCGGCGGTCTTGATCAGGTCGCTGTTGAGTATCATCGGGCTGCCGTTGAGCCGGGTAAGTTCGATCATTGCCCCAAACTCCTTTGCGGTAGTTATCGGCAAACAGCCCAAAAGAATCAAAAATTAAAGCAGCAAGGAAGAAATGTCCAGCGCTGAGACACAAAAGGGAGGCCGATAAAGTCCATAACTCCCACGCCGAAGAAGGGGCCAGATGCGGCGGTACCCAAGCCGGAATCAGCCACCCAGGGTTGAACAAACAATAGGGGGGCGCTTCCGGGGCAGGGCCGCAAATCTACGCATCCCACAAGGAGAACCCCATGTCCCTGGGTGTCTTGAATAACCTCTCCGCCGTCTACGCAGAGAACAATCTGAATAACACGAGCAACAGCCTGAACACCGTGCTGCAGCAGTTGTCGTCCGGTTCGAAGATCAACTCCGGCGCCGATGACGCGGCCGGCCTCTCGCTGGTGGATGGCCTGCAGGCCAACCAGACGGCTCTCACCCAGTCGGTGACCAATGCCACGGAAGGCGTGGGTCTTCTCCAGGTCGCCGATGGCGCTCTCTCGCAAGTGACAAGCCTGCTCAACCGGGCCGTGACGCTGGCTACCGAAGCCTCGAACGGCACCCTCAACTCCTCGCAGGATACGGCGGCCAACCAGGAATACCAGTCGATCCTGTCGGAAATCTCCAACATCGGTTCGACCACCACCTATAACGACACGGCGGTCTTCGGCTCCAATACCAACATCTACACCGGCGACTCTTCGACCGCTGGCTCGTCCATCGACGCTCTGAACATCCGCACCCTCTCCTCGTCCAACGTGGGCGACACCGGCGGCGCGATGGCCTACAGCAACGGTCAGAACAACGTCTTCCTCAACCTCTCCAGCAGCACCGCGAATGCGGCTGCCACCGACACGCTGAACTCCAGCGGCACGACGACCGTCAACGTCAACTATCTGGTGAAGGGCAACGGCTCTGACAGCACGGCGACAACGGCGATTACCGTGGGCACGGGCACCAGCTACGCCAACACCGCCAATGGCCTGATGAGCGCGATCAATAACTCCGGGCTCGGATTGACGGCCAGCTTTACCACGCAGGCCGCGGCCGGCGTGACCGGCGGCGGAACCGAGACCGGTATCGCAATCAGCGGAGGCCTGGTGTCAGCCGGCGTCGATCCCAGCGCGGTGAGCACCAGCGGCGTTCTGAATGCCAGCGGAATCACCGCCAACGAGCTTCTCACGCAGGGCCAGACGGTCACCGTCAATGTGGGCAGCACAACCGCGGCCGCGATCACAATCAACTCGTCCGTTACCACTCTTCAGCAATTGGCCAGCGCAATCAACACCGCCGCAGCCAACTCCACAGGCAGCGGCGACACGCTCGTCAATAGCGCGCTCGTTACGGCTTCTGTGATCACCAACAGCGACGGCACGCAGAGCCTTTCGCTCTCCGACTCCAAGTCCACCGGTGGAGCGTTGAGCGTCACCACCACGGCCGGCTCCGCGTTGACTCCGACCTTTGCCAGCACCACCGGCTCGGTGGGTAGCAGCACCTCGGCACTGAGCACTGTCGGCACCAGCAACGCAACTGGAACCGCCGCAGTGACGGCCGTCGATGGCTCGCTTACAGTGGGTGTGGGCTCGGTCACCGCCGACAATACGGTCGCCGGCAGTGTCGTGGTCACCAATGGCACCACTGTGGATACCTTTGTGATGGGCGCTGGAACCAACAACGCCACAGATGCGGCGGTCGGCGGCGTCGCGGCGAACACCTATTACACCGCCAATTCCGGAGACGACAGCAGCACATTCCAGAACCTGGCCACCACCATCACGGCGAAGATGACCGGCGTAACTGCCGCGACCACCAGCACCGGTATGACCTTGACGGCGACCACCGGCACCGTGACATCGGTAGCCTCCCTGCAATACACCAATACGGTGAACAGCGACACGACGGCCGTGACATCGGCAACCAATGCGACCAGCGGCGTGAATACGCTGAGCGTTGCCCAGAGCAATATCGGGACCGACGCGATGACCGGCAGCATCGTGCTCCAGAACACCGGTGGCACGGCGACGACCTTCGTCATGGGCCCTGGCATTAACAACACCACGAACGCGGCGGTCGGCGGCGTCGCAGCGAACACCTATTACACCAACAACGAACCTGCCCTTGGGCTGGGTACGGACACAACGGGCACAATGGCCGCTTTGAAGGATACCATCAACACGGTCCTGGGCACTTCTGTAACCGCGTCGGTGGGCACCGCCGGCCTGACGGTAACCTCGAAAACCGCCGGCGACAACGTCACAAGCAGCGCCAACTCGCTGGCCAACACCAATGCCACGCTGGGCCTCTACACGCCCACCGTCGCCGGTACCGGAGAATATGCGACTGCCTTGCTGGCGGCCACGAATTCGGCTGGGACCGCAGTTACAGGCGCGATCGGCTCCAGCGATAACCTGACTGGCAGCATCGTGCTCACCAACGGCGGTGTCTCCGACACCTTCGTGATGGGCAACGATTCCCATGGCACGAACTCGACAGGCCTGGATTCCAGCGCGACGCTCAGCGCCACCGGCGGCAACACGTTTTACGTCGGTACTGGCGGGGCCGGCACTCTGACGAACGCAATCACTGCACTGGTAGCCGCAGAGAACGCGAAAACCGCGGATAGTGGTCTCCAGATCGACGCCACGGCGGGCGCATCGGGCGGCATCAATCTGCAGTCCACCGTTGTTGAAGGTTCCTCACCCACTCCCATCTCGTTTACCGGCACGCTGGCCGTGGCACAGGACGCCAGCGCAACCAGCAGCGTGACAGGTGCAGTCGCAGTGGCGGGCACGGCCTCCACGGTCACCGTGGCCCCGGCCAGCGGCACCGTCAACACCACCGACACGCTTACCGGCAGTGTCGTGCTGACCAACACACCCACCAGCGGCAGCGCCGTCACGGAGACCTTCAAACTGGGCGGCTCGGGTGGAACGGATGGCGGCGGCACGGGAACACTGAGCGGAACGACCTTCACCGTCAACGGCAGCACGCTGGCCGACTTGCAGGCTGCCGTCAACTCGCAGCAGACCGCGGGAACCGGAAGTCTCGGCCTTGGCCTCACAGCTCAGGCCAGCACCGACGGCCTCTCAGTGAGCACATCCACCAACAACGGCAATACCGTCGGCGCAACCAGCACACTGGTCGACACCACGCAGGGAACGTACTCCAGCATTAGCATGGGATCGTACGCCAGCCTGAACGATGCCGTCTCCGGGGACTTCACCATCAAGGTGGGCACGAGTCCCGCGCAGACCATCAATGTGACGGCCGGTTCCACCGTGCAGGACATGATCAACCAGATCAACGGAACGACCACCACAGGCGGTGTCACCTCGTCCACGTATCCCAGCGGCGTGACCGCAACCTGGGTTGCGCCCACCACCGGCCAGAACTTCGGCAGCATCGAACTGACCTCGAATACCGCCGGTACTTCAGGCAACATCACCGCCGCGTCGGAGACCATTACCGATACACCCACCGCCGCGAATCTGAGTTACACGGCCAACAGCGCCTATAGCATGGGTCTGTCCGGCACGGTAACCGATTCAACCACGAAGCAGACCGCGCCAGCAACCGTCTCCTCGGATACCGAGGCGTCCAGCGGGACGGCGACGATCAGCTATACCGACGCCGCTGGCGAGAGCCTGAGCGCAACGGATCTGTCCAACCAGACGGATGCCGAAAGCGCTTTGACGAGTCTGAACGCGGCCATTACCGACGTGGCGGCACAGGACGGCTACATCGGCGCGCAGATCAACACCCTGAACGCCGTCAGCCAGGTGCTCGGCACGCAGCAGGAGAACGTGCAATCGGCGCAGAACGCGGTGCAGGCCACCGACTACGCGTCGGCAACCTCCAACATGTCCAAGTACGAGATTCTGAGCCAGACCGGCATCGCCGCCCTGGCACAGGCCAACAGCATGCAGCAGGAAGTGACCAAGCTGCTGCAATAACGAAACCGGCGTAAAGCCGATCCACCAGCAAGGGGCGCCCGACGGGGCGCCCCTTGCTGCGTGGCGGAAAAGTACCGGAGGGACAAGCACCACCTACCAAAGTTTCCTGCCGGGCATATCGGTTCTCGGGTGCAATTCTAGCGTTGATGTTGCTGCATGCAGGGCAGGGATGAGGCCGTGTGCGGTCACAACCCCGGAGTCTTTTCAACAAGTCTCAGAATCTCGACCGCAGGGAAGCCGCGCACGACCGCAATTGCCACCCTCTTCAATCCTGGGGGAATGGCGGCAGCGGCAGATTCATTCCCGGCAAACTCTCCCTCACTCCACCTCGGGAGGCACCTGTTCGAGCAGCCGCTTCCAGGTCTTCTGATTTTTGCGGAATCCATTCCTCAAATCGTCGAGAATGCGGCCAAAGTCGGCGTTGGTGCGAAGATTGTTCCAGGCCGGGTTCTTCTGAAACCAGGGATAGTTCTCGTTGCCCAGATAAATGGCGCGGCGCAGCCAGTGGAGCGCCTCGGTCCCATCGCCCTCGACGGCAAAGTAGGTGGCCAACCGGTAGGCCATCTCGCTGTCAGCCTCTCCCGCGGCCAGGGTGTCGTCCTTCAGCAGAGCCGCGGCGCGGGCTCGGTCGCCCGCCTGCACATAGCACAGTGCCAGCGTAGGCACGGCGATGCGCAGCGAATCATCGTCGCGGACCACGCCCTCCAGAATCTCGATGGCCGCCGTCAGGTTGCCCAGGCGCATCTGCTGATAGCCGGCCGAGGTGCGCAGCAGCGGATGGCGCGGCTCCAGGGCGAGGCCCTTTTCCAATTCGTCTCCGGCCAGCTCCATTTGATTTTGATAGTGGTAGACGCGGGCGCGGTGGTTGTAGAGGATGGGCGCGTTGGCGGGGTTCAACTTGAGTGCGCGGTTGAACTCGGTCAGCGCCTCGTCGTACATGCCGTCTCCGCGCAGCGCCATGCCGGCCACCATGTGCACATTCCAGTCGTTGGCCGCCGAGGTGAGCAGGTTGGCAATGCCATGGCGCGCCGACTCCTTTTCGCCGCGCGACAGTAGCATGTAAATGCGATACAGGTTAGCCTCGACCGAGGCCGGGTCCAGCTTGAGCGCTTCGTCAAACGCGCGGCGCGCGCGCATGACGTGAATCTGACCGCCGAAGCCGTGGCGCACATATTGCAGCTCGGCGATGCCCAGGCCGCACCATCCGGCGGCAAAGCCTGTGTCCTTGCCGGTGATGCCGGTAAACAGCGCGTGAGCGCGATCCAGATCGGTCCGCGAGCCGGTGCGAAACATGAACGCACTCAGCAGCGCCCGCCCCTGCAAGTACTCTTCGCTTACCGGTCCAGGCAGCGCGGCGTCCCGGTAGGCGGGGCGTGGCGCGTCGATCTGGTCACCGGCCGAGAGCCCATGCAGCGCGGCAAAAACTTCGTTCGAGATCTCCGTCTGCACGGCGATCAGATCCAGCGACGCCACGCGGATGGCCCCGCCCGAGCGCACGCTCTGCGAGGCAATGTCGAGCAGTTGCCAGTTCAGGTCGAAGCCTTCTTCGGAGCGCAGAAAGCTACCCGCCAGCACAAATGCGACCAGCAGTTTCTCGCCCACGGCCAGCGGGTCCATCTGCGCCATCGGCAGGCGCATCAGCGTGCTTGATGGGCGTATCACCAGGCCAGGAATCCGCGCCAGCCGCGCCGCGATGGCGTCGGCCAGGGCAAAACCGTAGAGCGGGGCAACCTCGGTGGCGCCCAGGTTGGCGAAGGGCAGTACAACCAGCGAATTTTGTTGCGCCTGGTCGTTGGCCGACTCGCGAAACCGCTCGGCCAGCATCGACAGAAAACCGGTGGCCCGCTTCTCGGCCTCGGGACCGGTGCTGGGCAGGTTGGCCGCCGCGTCGCCGGGGATCACTCCGGTCTCGATGCGCAGCGCTTTCATGATGGTTTTCAGCGCCTCGCGTACCTCCGCGGCCGAGGCGGTGCGCGCTCCGGGAATCTTTTCCAGGCAGGCGGCAATCACGCTCTTCAGCTCTGGCGAGATGCCAGGCACAATCACGCTCAGATCCTCCGGCGTGGAGAACTGGATGGCGTGAATGGCCTGAAAGTCTTCGGCGTCGGGCTTGGCAAACGGATGACGCCCGCTGGCCAGCTCATAGAGAATCACGCCCAGCGCCCAGATGTCCGACTGCACGCTCGACTGGCCGGTGACAAATTGCTCCGGCGCCATGTAGCGGATGGTTCCGCCGCGAGCGGTGTAGGTGGCCGCCATGGAGGCGTCCTTGGCCAGCGCCGGCTTGGTGGGGTCGAAGTTGGCTTCCTCGGGCTCGAGCCGCCGCGCCAGGCCGAAATCCAGAATCTTCACCAGGCCGCCGTCGGTCAGCATCACGTTCTGCGGTTTCAGGTCGCGGTGGAAGATGCCCAGCGTGTGCGCGGCCTGCAGTCCGTCGGCAATCTGGATTCCGACCGAAAGCAGCAGTTGCAGGCTGGCCGGCCCGCGCGCAATCAGTTGGTCCAGCGACTGGCCGGGCACGTACTGCATCACGATGTAGCCCTCGTCGCCGGTCTCGCCCACTTCGTAGATGGCGCAGACGTTGGGATGCTCGATGGCCGAGGCCAGCCGCGCCTCGCGCAGCACCGTCGAGCGCAACTGCACGGCTGAAAGCAGCCCGGTGCGCAGAATCTTCATCACCACCGGCCGCTGTAACAGGGTGTCGTTGGCCAGGTAAACCACGCCGCTGCCGCCGGCGCCCAGCCGACGGATAATCTCGTAATGTTCGATCGTTCTTCGCGCCATATTCACTCAAGTTTACCGGTTCGACCGTCAAGGGAGTGTAAAGCCCCGAATTGGGATGGGATTTGGTTCCCTGATTGAACCGCATGAAGGCATCCATCCGGGTCTGGCCTCGCAGGGGCCGGCTGCGGCGGGCGACCTCCAATCAAGCAAGGCCGAACACATCTTCATATTCGCCGTTTCATCGCTCGCGCCCTCCGCCGCTTATACTGGGATTGCATGATTCCTACCCTTGCCTGGACCCCGGAAGGCGTCCGTTTCATCGATCAGACCCGGCTCCCCCTCGAGGAGAGCTACGTTCTCGCCACCACCTACCAGCAGGTCGCCGACGTCATCGTCACCATGGTCGTCCGCGGTGCGCCGGCCATCGGCGTCTCGGCCGCTTATGGCGTCGCCCTCGGCGCACTCCGCACCACGGCGCTCACGGCTCAGGAATTTGCTCCCGAATTTGCGCAGATCTGCGCCTGCCTGGCTGCAACCCGGCCCACGGCGGTGAATTTGTTCTGGGCCATCGACCGCATGAAGCGGCTGTTTGCCAAACTGCTGGCAGCCAGCGACACTCTGGACCAGATCAAGGAAAAGATTCTCGCTGAAGCTCACGCGATGTACGAGGAAGACATTGCCGCCTGCAAGGCGATGGGCGCACTCGGCGGCGCGCTGCTGCCCCAGGAAGGCGGCGTGCTCACGCACTGCAACGCCGGGGCTCTGGCCACCTGCGGCTACGGAACGGCTCTGGGCGTCATCCGCTCGGCCGTCGAGCAGGGCAAGCGCATCCACGTCTTCGCCGACGAAACGCGGCCCTTTCTGCAGGGTGCGCGCCTCACTGCATGGGAGCTGATGGCCGACCACATTCCCACCACGGTGATCTGCGACAACATGGCCGCCAGCCTCATGCGCAAAGGACGCATCCAGGCCGTTGTCGTCGGCGCCGACCGCATCGCCGCCAACGGCGACACGGCCAACAAGATCGGCACCTATAACGTGGCCATTCTGGCGCATGAGCACGGCATTCCGTTCTACGTGGCCGCTCCCTGGTCCACCATCGACCTGGCCACGCCGGACGGCGACGCCATCCCCATCGAGGAGCGCGCGGCCGTCGAGGTAACCCACCACGGCGGCAAACAGCTCACTCCCAACGGCGTGGGCATCTGCAATCCCGCCTTCGATGTCACCCCGGCCAAATATATCACCGCGATCATCACCGAACGCTGCGTCTTGCGCGCGCCGTTTGCGGAGTCGCTCCAGGAAATGCAACTGATGCGGGAATAAGGGCTTATCAGAAAACTGGGCGGGTGGCGCAGGTCCGCAATGAGTGAGAAAACTGGGGCACCCATGTCTAGTTCATCAACCAGTCTGCGGACCGGCGCCACCCGCCATCTACGAACGGCTGCTCTTCAAATCGTCCTAAAGGAGCAATGATTTCTGATACTACAGCTGTAGATCGAAGATTCCGGAGGGAGCAGGGGGCTTCAGCCCCCTGAAAATGGGCCAAATATCGGGGCCTTCAGGCCCGGATCAGGGCACTCCAAAGCAAGTACAACTGTAGTACATAAGAGCTATCGCATAGGCCTTTGAGCGGCCGTCACCGTCCCATGCGGTGTTTGCTGGCGTTGATGGCCGCGCGGGCCTCGCGGTCGGCCTCGTGGCGCTTCTCGGTCTCGCGTTTGTCCCAATCCTGCTTGCCCTTGGCCACGGCCAGTTCGCACTTCACCCGCCCGTTGCGGAAGTAAAGCCGGGTGGGGATGAGCGTATGGCCCTTGATCTGCGTCTTCGACAGTAGCTTGCGCACCTCTTCGCGGTGCAGCAGCAGTTTGCGGGTGCGCGTTTCGTCGTGGTTGGCCATGTTGCCGTGCGAGTAAGGACCGATATGCAGGTTGAGCAGAAACGCCTCGCCGTTCTGGATGAGGCCATAGGAATCTCGAAGGTTGGCCTTGCCCTCGCGAATGGACTTGACTTCGGTCCCGCGCAGGGCAACGCCGGCTTCGAATTTCTCCAGGAGAAAGTAGTTGTGGCTGGCGTTGCGGTTGTGCGCTGCGTCGCGTTCGCCCGAGGCCACGGGGTCGCGGGGTCGCGCCGGCTTCTGCGGGCCGGGCGCCGTCGGCTGAACGATTACGTGACTGGTTTGGCGTGCCATTGCGGGGAGTCCTCGAATCTCCATCCTAGCATTCGTGCTGTTTGTAGCGGCGTTCCATCTGAGCTTTGCTAAAATGGGGCATCGTAGAATGAAAAGTTTTGTCCGTGGTAATTGCGTCTGGGCGGCCAAGGCGGCCCACAATGGTCCGGCAGCGAGTCTCTGCCGGCCAAGACGCCGGGGAGTTCGATGAACCGCCGCATTGTTGCTCCGGCTGCCTCCAGAGCAGTTTTTTGGGTTGTCCTTCTTGGCGTCCTGGCCGTCTTCGGCCTGCCGGGCGCTTTGCTGCACGCCGAATCGGCCAATAAGTTCTACAAGCTGGGCCAAAGTGCCGAGGCGCGCGGGGACTATGATGCCGCCTTCGACAACTTCCAGAAGGCTTACAACAAGGATCCCAAGGATTTGCGCTACCGCATCGCGCTTTCTAGCGTGCGGGTGACCGATTCGGCGACGCACATGACCAAGGGCCGCAATCTGCTGGCCGCCGGCAACGAGCAGGGGGCGCTGACTGAATTCCTGCGCGCCTCCGAGATCGATCCCGGCAATGAGGCCGCGCAACAGGCGATCGCCGGGCTGCGGGCAAAGGGCGGCGAAGTGACGCCTGGAGCCGAGAACAGCATTCCGCAAGCGGCAGGCGCGCAGGATGAGATCAACTCGATGGGCGCGCCGCCGGAGCTGAAGGCGCTTTCCAAAGAGCCGCTGACCCTGCATATGACCGAGGACTCGAAGGTGGTCTATGAAGCCGTTGGCAAGGCCGCCGGAATCAACGTCATCTTCGATCCGGACTACCATTCCGAGCGCATTCAGGTGGATCTGGCCAATGTGTCGCTGATGGAGGCGCTGCGTATCGTGGCTACAATCTCCAACACCTTCTGGCGTCCGGTCACCAGCAACACCATTTTTATTGCCCAGAACACGCGCGTCAAACGCATGGAGCTGGATGAGGAAGCTGTACAGACCTTTTATCTTTCGAATGCCTGGCAGCAGAACGACCTGACCGACGTGCAGACCGCCATTCGCAACGTGCTGACCAACGTCAAGGCCTACGCCGTGGCCAGCCAGAACGCCATTGTGATCCGGGGTACGCCGGACGAGCTTCTGCTGGCACAAAAGCTCATCGACGATCTGGACAAGCCGCGCCCCGAGGTGGTGGTGGACATCGCGGTCATGGAAGTAAGCAAGAACTGGGAAAAAACGCTGGGCATCGCCTGGCCCACCAGCGTGGGGGTCGCGCTGCAGCCGCCATGCACCTCCTCGTCATCCACTACCTGCACCACCAGCAGCACCAGCACCACCAGTACCACCACCCCGACTCTCTACGATCTGGCCCATCTGAAGGCAACCGATTTTGCCGTGACGGTCGGTTCAGCCACGGCAAACATGCTACTGACCGACTCGAATACCAAGATTCTTCAGAATCCCCGCATCCGGGCCACCGACGGGCAGAAGGCCACCATGAAGATCGGCGAGCGAATCCCGATCGCCACCGGCTCGTATTCGACGGGCACCTCCACAACCGCGCTCGCCGGAATGGTCAACACCCAGTTTCAATACATCGATGTGGGCGTGAACATTGAAATGACGCCGACGATCCACTACGACGGCGATATCACGCTCAAGATCAAGATCGAGGACAGCTCGGAAGGAACCTCGGTGACCATCAGCGGGGTGACCGAGCCGATTATCGTCCAGAAAGTGGTGGATCAGGTCATTCGGCTGCGCGAGGGCGAGGCCAGCATTCTGGGTGGCATTCAGGAACATCAGGATTCGGTGAGCTGGAACGGCATCCCTGGGCTGAGTTCGATTCCCGGCCTCAGATACCTTTTCGGCTCCAAGGATCACACCATTACCAGCGACGAACTGGTCTTTCTGGTGGTGCCGCACATCGTCCGCTCGCAGTATCTGCTGCCGGCGAATCTGCGCAGCGTCGACACCGGCGCGGGCCAGTCGATCGAACTTCGCCACGTTCCGGATCAGGACGGCGGCTTGAACCCGGTTTTGAATCCGGGCCCTGGTCCGGCTTCCGCGCCTGCGATCCGCCGGCCAGCCAGCACGCGGCCCACCCTCGGTACGGTTCCCGGCCAGAGCGCCATGGAAGCGGCTCCGGCGGCTCTGGCCCAGCTGAGCCAGGCCGCGGAAACAAACGGCAAGCTCGCTTCAACCTCCTTGTCAACCGCCTCGCCGGCCGCCAAGCCGGCCGCTTCGCCAGCCGTTGCGCCGCCCCCACCGGCAACGGCGAGCCTTCTGCTCACTCCGCCTGGCCCGGTCGCCGCCGGAGCCAGTTTCAAGATTCCGGTGGTGCTGAACGGAGGTGCGGACATTGCATCGGTTCCCCTGCAGATTCAGTACGATCCGTCCAAACTGTCGCTGATCAACGTGGACAGCGGGAACTTTCTTGACCGCGATGGGCAACCGGTGGCGCTGGTTCACCGGGACGACGGACCGGGCGACCTGACCATCGTCGCCTCGCGCCCGCCGGGAGTTCCCGGGGTGAGCGGAACGGGCGTGGTTTGCGTCCTCGGTTTTCAGGCCAAGGCCGCCGGAGAAAGCGTTGTCGCCATCACCCGCCCAGGGGCGGTCACCAGCGCCCGGCAGCAGTTGGCGGTCCAGGGCGGGCAGGTCACCATCCAGGTGAAGTAAAGCGGCAGGGCGAGTGAAGTAAGCGGCAGGGCGAGCGCTCGTGCGAGCCTGGCCCATGAGGTTCAACGCAATGAAACTGCCCCGGCCAATCCGGTTCGGACGCCCTCGGGAACGCGGGCTTACGCTGGTCGAACTGATTGTGACCGTGGCGATTCTCTCGATTCTTGCCTCGGCGGCCATTCCCGTTGCGCGCTTCGAAGTGAAGCGGCGCAACGAGCGGATGCTGCGCTACGACCTGTGGATGATGCGCGACGCCATCGACCATTACAAGGATGCGGCCGACAAGCACGCCTTCCAGATCAAGCTCGACAGCCAGGGGTATCCGCCCGACCTGGAGACGCTGGTCAACGGCGTGGACGTACAAGGCAAAAAGTTGAAGTTTCTGCGCCGGATTCCAGTGGACCCCATGACCGGCCAGGCCGACTGGGGATTGCGCTCGATGCAGGATGATCCTACCTCGGACTCCTACGGCGGGCAGAGTGTCTTCGATGTATATTCCAAATCCACGGGTACGGCCCTGGATGGGACCAAGTATGCTGATTGGTAGCCGGTTGCCCGGACGCCGGGAGGATGCGGTGCGCGGGATTCGACAACACGATGCGGGCTTCACGCTGATCGAGCTGATGATCGTCATGGCCATCGTCGGCGTGCTGATGATGGTGGCCGTGCCTAGCTTCATCGGGGCCGTCCGGCAGGCCCGTGAAGCGGTGCTCAAGGAAGACCTGCACGTGATGCGGACGGCCATCGACTCCTACACCGCGGACAAGCAGAAGGCGCCGCAGTCGCTCGACGACCTGGTCCAGAGCGGCTATCTGAGGTCCATTCCCGTGGATCCATTTACCCGCGGCAGCGACACCTGGATCACCGACAGCAGCGACGCGATGTACTCGCTCGATCAGACGGATTCCGGCATCGTCGACGTTCATTCCGGCTCGCAGGAAACGAGCTCCAACAACCAGCCTTACTCCAGTTGGTAAACTGGTAGGCGAATCCGGTGGCAGCCTGTTGCGCCGGAATCGGCGCGCGTTGATCCTTTTCGCGCGCGGGTAAGTTGTGTGCTTTCTGGCGCGCGCAAACAGAGGCTGGCGCGTTTTCGGTTCAATTGTGAACAATACTTTGGGTGCCCCATCCTTTGTGCGTCCTTTGCGCAAAGGCTGGGAGAGCACATATCTTCATTTGGATCGCAAACAGTTCGGTCGAAAACGCTCTAACGCCCCCCATTTACATCCGGGGCGGAAGACCGAACTGCGGAGAATGGATTTCCTTGACCCCTGATTTCATCGAATTGGCAGCATCCGGCTTTCCTTTTCAGGTCGAGCGGTTTTATGCGGCTCTGACCTTGGCTGCGGCCCCGGTCTTTCACCCCGCTGACCAGTACCTGCTGGCAGAGGCTTCGATTTCCTCTCTGAAGTCCGGGGCCTCTGTCGTGGACGCCGCTTCAACTTCCGATCGGAATCCGGTTATGGGTCCGGATCTGGGTCCGGATCTGGGCGGCCAACTTCTCTACGCCGGGGAACTCGACGCGCAAGCCAGCGCGCTGGTGGTGGCGGCCAACATCGCCGGCGCAGCCACGCTGGCGGTTTCGGCCGAGGCGGGCGCGCAGAGGCAAGCCATTCGGGATGGGGTCGTGGACTTCGTGGTGAACTCGCTCGACGAGGCCCTGCGCATTCTGAAGAACGAGATTCGCAAGCGCGAGACGGTTGCGGTCTGCGTTGCCGTTGCGCCGGATGGATGCGAGTCCGATTTTGCTCTCGAAATGCTGGAGCGCGGCGTGCGCCCCGATCTGCTGGGGCCGGGTGGAATGGCAGCCGGCAAACTGGCGGCCCTCATTCCTCCGGGCCTTGCGCGGATCGAACCCGCCGACGCGAGTGCGGATCAGGTCTTTGTCGCCTGGAGCGTGGCCAAGGCTCCTGCCGTCTGGCTGCCTGCACTGGACAAAATCGCCGTGGGCTGCCTTTCTCCGCAGGCCTGGGCCGCCCGCCGCTGGCTTCGCCTGGCTCCGCGCTATATGGGAAGAATCGCGCATGGCGTGCGCATTCTGCGCTGTGACGCGCCCACCGCCCAATGCTTCCAGCAGCAGGTTAGGGAAGGCGTCGAGCGCGGGGAGATCGGGGTTCCGGTGGAGATTCAGTCGTTTCCGCCGCCAACCGCCTCGATCTGCGCCCAGAGTTCCTTCACTCCGTAGCCGGTTTTGGCCGAGACGGGCAGCACCTCGTCCAGTTCCAGTCCCTTTTTCAGGGCCAGCAGATTGCGCGTACGCTCGTTGCCGCTGAGCCGGTCGATCTTGGTGGCCACCACGGTAAACTCGCGGCCCGCAGCCCGCAGCCAGTCCATCAGATTGCGGTCGCTCTGCTGCGCCGGCACGTTCGAGTCCACCAGGCAGACACACAGCTTCAGCGTCGAGCGGATCGACAGGTAAGGCTCGATGAAGGCTGGCCAGCCCGCCGAGATGGACCTGGAAATCTTCGCGTAGCCGTAGCCGGGAAGGTCGGCGAAGAGCAGTGTGCGCCGCTGGCTGGGGTCCAGCAGAGCGAAGAAGTTGATGGCCCGCGTGCGGCCGGGGCTTTGCGAGACCTTGGCCGCCTTCTCGCCCACGAGCGTGTTCAACAGGCTCGATTTGCCCACATTAGACCGCCCCAGAAAGGCGATCTCCGGCACGCCGGGCGGAGGAAACTGTTCGGCGGCCAGCGCGGAAAGCAGAAATTGTGTTGTATAGCGCATAAGAGTGAGTATGGAAGTACGATGCGGCAAATCCGGCGAATCCGGCGAATTCATCCAGGGCTGATCGCCCCGGTTCTCGGTTTTGAGAGCCAGGGCGTTAGAAGCCAACAGATTCGAGCATACAGGATTGGATCGGATCCAGGGTTGAGGCTCCTGCCCGTGTCAGGGCAATCGCATGCATGAATGTCCCTGTCTGCCAACCTCCCGGAGGGCGCAGACTTCTCGCCCGCTTCATGCGATTGCCTCCGGCCCGTGCGCCGCCTGTGTGCTGCTCAGTTCACCGTGAGAGAAAATGTTGCCGACTTCTGGAGCGCCCCCGAGGTGGCGGTTACGGTGATGGTCGATGTGGAGGGTTGAGGGGAAGTTGCTCCAGTGAGCGAAGCCCCGCTGTTGCATCCGTTGAGCAAACCGAGCCCCAGGACGCTCACCGCCAGCACAAGAAGAAGCTGCCAGCGGCGCCGCTTCCTCCAGCCCAGGCAGCATAAAACGCCAGCCAGCGCCGCCGCGGGGAAGAGCGGGCGTCCGCTGCTGCCCACTGCCGCAGCCGTCGCCGGGGAGGTCACGGTCAGAATTGACGAAACTGCCGCGCCCGCCGGAGTGACGGTTTCGGGAGAGAAACCGCACGTTGCCCCGGAAGGCAGCCCCGAGCAACGGAACGAAACAGCGGAGTCAAATCCGTCCTGCGGCGTCACCGTTACCGTTGTCGTTTTACTCTCCCCGGATGGGACGGTGAGCGAGGTCGAAACAACCGCGATGGAGAAGCCCTCGATGGGCAGATCGATGGTGTAGGTTGCCGAGTTGACGGCGCTGTTGGTGTAGTCCGAGGCCACGGCGATGGCCTTGATGGTCTCGGTGGAGGCGACCGCAATGGCGCTGCCCGTGTACTTGGTTGCGCCGGTTGTGGGCGTGTTTCCATTGGTGGTGTAGTAGATCGTCGCCCCTGAGGTGGTGTCGGAGAGCGTCACCGACTGGGCTGAGCTGAACGTACCGGCCGCGGGGTTGAAGGTCGGCATCGCTGCCGCGGGTAGAGCGCTGATGGTGATGGTGTAGGTGGCCGAATTGACGGCGCTGTTGGTGTAGTCCGAGGCCACGGCGATGGCCTTGATGGTCTCGGTGGAGACGACCGCAATGGCGCTGCCCGTATACTTGGTCGCGCTGGTTGTGGGCGTGTTTCCATTGGTGGTGTAGTAGATCGTCGCCCCTGAGGTGGTGTCGGACAGGGTCACTGACTGCGCCGAGGTGAACGTGCCGGCCGCGGGACTGAAGGTCGGCATCGCTGCCGCGGAGGTCGCGGAACCGGAGACTGTAACGGTCAAAGGCTCGCTCGTGGTTCTGCCATAAGCGTTAGTGGAGTTCAAGGTATAAGTCTGGGTGGCCGTCGGGTTCACGGTCACGCTTCCGCTGCCGGCCACAACCGGTCCGATCATGTCGATGAAATCGTAGGAGTCGCCGCTGGCGCTGTAGGTGAAGGTGACCGGAGAGCCGGAAGCGACCGTCGATGCCGAGGCCGTGAAGCTATTGATTGTTGGGGCGGAACCGGTGGGCGCTTTTGCGGAATCGTAGCCTGGATAGTCGGGCGTCATCTGCACGACATCGAAGTTCGACGATGCGATTCCACCCAAATTGGCCAGATCGTTGTCGTCCCAGCGCGGATCGTCCGTGCCCTGAATAAAGAAATTTCCGCCATTGTCCGCCAGAATCATTCCATACTGCTTCATCGCCGTCAGAATAACCTGATTGGCCGCCGAGTAGCCGGAGATGTCGAAGCTGGCCTTCAACCGGATACGCATCCCCATCACGTTCGACACGCCCCATTCAGTGCCCGCGGCGTGCGAGGCGGGAGTAACAAAATAGCCGTCATTGGCGTCGTTCTTTGTGTGTTGCAATGTAAAGCGGATGGCGTGGTTGATCGCCCCGGAAGCGACTTCGTCGTAACGCACCAGCCCGGTGAAGACCGACAAGCCCGCGGCATCGGCCGAAGTCCAGCCCCAGGGCCGCGACTCATAGTGAGTCATGTCCCAGATCGTCTCGCTGTCGGCAGTCCACTGCCCACTGCAGCGATGCGTGCTGTACGTCTCATAGAGCCAGCATTTCGCGCGATCCAGCACCAGAACATGAGAGTCGCCGATGTACGTGTCCGGCCAGCCCGCGCAGTCGGCAGGACTTCCCTCGATGGGCGCTGTGATCGGATACGGCGCCACAACGACGTCGCTCTGGTCTGCGTAGGCGATCACGTCGATAGGCACTGTCGGGGTCTGAGTGGAGTCCACCACCACATAGGGAATGCCGCCGTCGCCGGATGAAGAGCCAAAATTGACATGCGTGGCCAGTCCGGTAAAGCCTCCGGCACTGACGATGGCTGCTGAATTCGAATCGACGGTCGCATTGTAAATGTTGGTGTTCCAGGCATTGGTCGAGGGGAACGGAACAAATCCATTCAGGCTGGCATCGTTGCCCAGCGACATGCCGGAGCAGCTCTGGGCGTGAACAGCGCTTGCCGCGCCCAAAATCAGCATGGCTACAACGGGAAAAATCGGAAGTCTCATGTGCCCCACTCTTCCATCCGCTTAAAACGGCGTGGAATAGAAAATTCGCCAAGGAGCAACGCACTCGGGAGAGCGCAGGACTTCATCAAGAGCAAGAGGAAACCCTGAGGTTTCCGGCATTCTTTCGTTCCCACAGTGGGTCCATCGCTTTCGAGTCGGCGCTGAAGCAGGGAACTAATCAATCATCAACTAGAACGCGGCCTTTTGGCAAGCGGCGCCCGCTTTCGCTTGCGCCGAGGCGCTACTCACAGCAGGAGCGAGTGGGCGCAAGCTCAGGGACTGCTTTACTGAATTGAGTCCATTTCATTCCGGGCGCGGAGATCGATCCCGAACCGGGCAGTCTCTCCATCGAAGCGCGGGATTCCATTCCCTCCGCGCTTCATTTTCCCCATTCCGCTGTACAATCCCAACATGAGCCGTTCCAACAGCCGCGCTGCCGGAGTTTCTTTTGCGTGGGGAAAATCGATGGTGTCCCGATGACCGCAACCCGCGAAAAGACCGAAACCCGCAAGCTTCCCATGATGCCCATTCGGGACATGGTGATCTTTCCCTTTATGATGACGCCTTTCGTGGTGGGGCGCGAATCGAGCGTGCGCGCTCTCGAAGAGGCTCTCACCGGCGACCGCAAGATATTCCTCGCCACCCAGCATGATGCCAGCGTGGACGAGCCCAAGGCCAAGGAGATTTTTCAGGTCGGCGCTATCTGCAATATCGTGCAGAGCGTCAAGATGCCGGACGGCAACATCAAGGTGCTGGTGGAGGGCGTGGAGCGCGCCAAATCGATTGAGGTCAACGACCGCGACGGATTTTTTGTGGCCACGGTGCGCCTGGGCAAGAGCCAGTTCGAGATGACCCCGGCCGTCGAGCAACTGATGACCCGCGTCACCGGCCTCTTCGAGCAGTACGTCAAGCTGCAGCAGTCGCTCAACTACGAGACCATCATCGCCTCGGTGCGCATGGACGAGCCGGCCAAACTCTCCGACACCATCGCCGCCAATCTGCAGTTGGGCATCGAGGAAAAGCAGGAGCTGCTGGGCCTGTTCGACCCCGCGACGCGCCTGGCGCGCATTGCCGATGTGCTGGACATCGAGATTGAAAAGCTGGACCTGGATCGCAACATCCAGTCTCATGTGAAGCGGCAGATGGAACGGGCGCAAAAAGAGTATTACCTGAACGAAAAGATCAAGGCCATTCAAAAGGAACTGGGGCGCGGCGAGAAGAGCGAGTTCGACGAACTGCGCAAGAAGATTGAAGCCGCAGGAATGCCCAAGGAAGTGCTGGACAAGGCCATTCAGGAACTCAAAAAAATGGAGGCCATGCCGCCCATGTCGGCCGAATCGACCGTTAGCCGCAATTACATCGACTGGCTGCTGGCCGTGCCGTGGAAGAAGCGCTCGAAAGAAACCCGCTCCATCGAATACGCCGAAAAGGTGCTCAACACCGACCACTACGGCCTGGAAAAGATCAAGGACCGCATTCTGGAGTTTCTGGCCGTCCGCCAGCTGGTGAAAAATCCCAAGGGCTCGATTCTCTGCTTTGCCGGACCTCCGGGGGTGGGCAAGACCTCGCTGGGCATGTCGATTGCCAAGGCGACAGGGCGCAAGTTCGTGCGGCTTTCCCTGGGCGGCATCCGCGACGAGGCGGAGATTCGCGGCCATCGCCGCACCTACATCGGCGCCATGCCCGGTCAGATCATCCAGCACATGAAGCGGGCTGGCACCAAGAACCCCGTCTTCCTGCTGGACGAGGTGGACAAGATGGCCTCGGACTTCCGCGGCGACCCGGCCTCGGCGCTGCTGGAAGTGCTGGACCCGGAGCAGAACACCACCTTCCAGGACCACTATCTGGACGTGGACTACGACCTCTCGCAGGTGCTGTTTGTGGCCACGGCCAACGTGATGCACACCATCCCGGCGGCGCTGCAGGACCGCATGGAAGTGCTTCGGCTGCAAGGCTACACGGAGCAGGAAAAACTGGAGATTGCGCGCCAGTATCTGGTCAAAAAGCAGCGCGAACAGACCGGTTTGAGCGAGAATAACCTGGTTTTTGCCGAGGATGCGATTGTCGAGATCATCCGCGGCTACACGCGCGAAGCCGGGGTCCGGAATCTGGAGCGCGAGATCGGCAACATCTGCCGCAAGGTAGCGCGCCGCGTGGTCAAGCTGGGAGCCAAGCACAAGGAAGAACTCACCGCCTCCAACATTCACGAGTTTCTCGGCGTGGCCCGCTTCCACGACTCCGAGGTGCATGAGAAGAGCGAAGTGGGCTTGGTGACCGGGCTGGCCTGGACCGAGGCAGGCGGCTGCATCCTGACCACGGAAGTGCAGGTGCTGGACGGCAAGGGCAAGCTCACCATCACCGGGCAGCTTGGCGACGTGATGCAGGAGTCGGCACAGGCCGCGCTCAGCTATATTCGCGGCCGTGCGCAGGCGCTGGGGCTGAGCCGCGAATTCTATCGTAACGTGGATCTGCACCTGCACGTGCCCGAGGGCGCGATCCCCAAGGACGGACCCTCGGCCGGCATCACCATGGCCACGGCGCTGGCCTCTGCGCTGGCTAAAGTCCCGGTGCGGCGCGACATCGCCATGACCGGCGAGATCACCCTGCGCGGCAAGGTGCTGGCCATCGGCGGCTTGAAGGAGAAGCTGCTGGCCGCCTTGCGCGCCGGCATCTTCGAAGTGATCCTGCCTCGCGCCAACGAGAAGGACATCGCCGAGCTGCCGGACAACATCAAGAAGTCGATGAAGCTGCACTTCGTCGATCAGATGGACGAGGTGCTGGCGCTGGCGCTCGAAGGCCCGCTTCCGACTGCTCTGCCCGTCGAGTCTGAAGTGCTGGCCTCCGTGCCGGCTGGCGAAATCGCGGCGAATCTGCCCGCACCCCAGTAAAACCAACGCCGGGAAATCCCCGGACTTCCGACGAAACCAGGCCACCGGAATTCGTCAGGAGCCGGGGTTCCGCCTGAACGCAATCGAATGAAACGGTTTGAGTCGCCTTTGGCAAGGTGCAATGAATCGTGTTACCTGGGGCGTGTTCACACAACCCTGCCAACCGAAAGCGGGGTAGTGGGTCAGTTTGGATTTCCACAGGGCAAGAGCGGAGGCGAGTATGATTTCGCCTAAGCCGCTAACGCAGCCGCTCCCGCGTATCATTCCGCCGAGGCTATAGTGGAACCGTCGTCCGCTCCGCTTCGCGCGGCCCGAAAGGAAAGCGCCACCGATGACGATAGTGATTGGGATGCTGTGTCAGGGGGGCGTGGTCGTCGCTGCCGACACACAAATGACATGGCCTGACGGGACCACCTATGACGCGACGAAAATCCAAAGCGCCACTATCGCGACAGGTGCTCTCTCTGTGGGGTATACATGCCTGAACGCAAATGCCGCTGAATCACTCGTCCGCGATCTAATACTGGACGTAACAATGGTGTCTCCAAAATCTCTATTTGGCCTCATTGCTGTCCAAAACAGCCTGATAGCTCTTGCGGCTTGAGACGTATCGAAGGCGGCTGATCCCCGTTACTCTGAAGTGGGCTCCCGGACAGGGCCACATTCAGAGACGAAAGGATCGGCCA